>Ga0207872_100063_pt1 | contig 96729 bp, 93 predicted proteins | sample Passage260B_FD_187372 | JGI IMG/M metagenome (GOLD analysis project Ga0207872, IMG submission 187372) | Cellulose adapted compost microbial communities from Newby Island Compost Facility, Milpitas, CA, USA - Passage2 60B (SPAdes) (version 2) ...
TTTCTTTGTTGGTTGACCAAATCCAGTATAAAAGAAATCGGAGCCCACGTGTCTTATTTTTTGAATTGTTTCTAAACCCCAACAAATAGTATAGAGCCCAAAAAACTGATCTCCCGCACTTAATATAACGATAGCTATTTTCGCTTTTGCCTAAAATCAGCAAAAAAACCCTAGAACCTTCATGGCTCTAGGGTTTCTTGATGGAGCATACCGGGCTCGAACCGGTGACCTCTACGCTGCCAGCGTAGCGCTCTCCCAACTGAGCTAATGCCCCGCGCTCTCTTAAAATTTCAACCGAGGACTATTATACATCGATCCCTTTTCCTTTGCAACCCTTTTTTGTACAAGTTTGTATCAAGATTTTCGGATGCGGTTTTTGGACCCGTCTCAGGCGCAGTCATGCCGCAAGCATCAAGCGACGGATATTTCCCGCCAGTACCGATTCCCGTAAGGTTTCAATACCGGCGGCAATCATTGAAAAAGATCCCCCATTATCCTTTCACCCGTAAACGATCTCGCCCGCCGCACCCCGACGGGCGTCCTGGCATCCGGATGGAACCGCGCGGACAGCTTTACAGCCAGCCAAGCTGCCCCCTGCTTCGGAGTTCCGCAAACATCTCATTCATATCCCCAGGAAGCTTTTCCGCCCGTTTGACGCCGGATCCCCCGCCGATTTCATCGGGCAAATGATGTCTCCGGCGGCCCCATCGACATATCTTCCCATGTGAACACGGGCGGAATAAAAAAATCCCGGACCCGGTCTCGGGATATTGACGTGAACAACCTCCCGCTTGTTTCATCCGGCTCGGCGGGAAAGCTTCAGGATGACATAACGGCTTTTCCCCATCATTCCGCCGGCCGATGCGGCTTTTTACCTTTTGCTCTTCAATAAAACACGCATTCTTTTAATGTTTTCGCCGCCCGGACCACATTTTCGGCCGCACTGATGGCGCTGATGACGGCGACACCGTCCGCGCCGGCCTCCATAACGGAAGCGGCATTTTCCGGTTGAATGCCGCCGATGCCCACCATCGGAATGGTGTATCCTTCCGAACGCAATTTTCTGATGAGGCCCGTACCTATGGCCGATCGGGCATCTTCCTTCGTCTTCGTCGGGAAAATCGGTCCGACCCCAAGATAATCCGCTCCCTTTTCAATGGCCGCTTGGGCTTCTTCCGCACGATGGACGGATACGCCCAATATCCGGTCACCGATTTTTTCCCGCGCCCGCTCGATGGGCTCATCCTCTTGCCCGATGTGCACACCGTCCGCGTTTAACGCAAGGGCCAACGGAATATCGTCATCCACAATAAAAGGGATGCCCGCCTTTTTGCAAATATCGTGAAGCTCTTCCGCCAATGCGAATTTTTCGGCACCCGTCAAAGCGCCTTTTCTTTTTTCCCGAAATTGAAACATTGTAATTCCCCCGGCTATCGCCTTCTTCAAAACTTCGGCCGGTTCTTCCCGGCAATTCGCGCTCCCCATCACAAAATAGAGTTTCAAGGCTTCCCGCAATGCTTTTTCATTCATTCTCTTCAATTGGACTCATCCCCTTTTAGTCTATGCGCCCAATGATTCGTCGGGCCATGCCCCTTGCCGATTTTGATGCCGTTTTCAATGGCGGCTGCTATAAATTTTTTCGCCGCGGACACCGCATCCGGCACCTCCGCTCCCTTTGCCAGCTCAGCCGTAATGGCCGCGGAAAAGGTGCATCCGGTGCCGTGGGTATTTTTTGTTGGAATCCTTTTGCTTTGGAATGTGAAAAATTCCTTTCCATCGAACAGGATATCGGTGGCCTGATCGTCCCCCCGATCATGCCCCCCTTTGATCAGCACCCATTTGGGCCCGAGACGGTGCAGTTTTTGGCAGGCGGCTTTTTTGTCTTCCATCGTTTGAATGGACATTTCCGTCAATACTTCGGCCTCCGGAATATTCGGCGTAACGAGGCAGGCCAACGGCAATAAATCGTTTTTTAAGCTGTCCACGGCTTCCCGTTCCAACAATGTCTCCCCGCCTTTGGCGACCATGACGGGATCCACGACCACTTTTTCCCATTGGTATTGGCGAATTTTTTCCGCCACGGCAGCAATAATCTCAGCGGAGAAAAGCATGCCGGTCTTCAAAGCGTCGGTCCCCATGTCTTGGGCAATGGAATCGATTTGTCGGCGGACGGCTTCCGGCGTCATCGGATATACGGCTTGGACGCCCAATGTATTTTGAGCGGTTACCGCGGTTAACACGGACATGCCGTATACATTTAATTCCTGAAACGTTTTCAAGTCCGCTTGTATCCCAGCTCCGCCTCCGCTGTCCGAACCCGCGATGGTCAACGCTTTCGAAACGTTTTTCATCGGTCATTCCTCCTTTTGCAGAACTGGGGTTGCCCGCATCGGTCGAAAAATGATCATTCATTTCGCCCTATTTTCCCTTGCCTGCCCATCCCCGGATTGGATACGCCGACGGTCTCCCCCTGGTGTCCGATTCATGCCAAGGAAGGCCTTTATCCCATCAGTAAGCGGCGTCGGCGACCGAAATTGCCTTCCGCGCTGCCCGTGCCCGAAGTCATTCGATTTGTTCAAAGGAACCGTGTCGGAGAATTTCCGCTTCCGAAACAAGGGCCAATTGATTGATAAATTCCATTTGGAAGCTGCCCGGTCCCTGTTTCCCGCTCTTTTCCGCTGCGATCTCCGCTGCAACGCCGTAAAAAGTTACCGCCGATACGGCCGCTTTTACCGGGTCCTTTTCGACGGCGGCAAAAGCGCCGGCAACGGCGGACAGCAGGCAGCCCGTTCCAGTGACTTGCGTCAGGATGGGATGTCCGTTATGAACGAGAAAGGTTTTGGAACCGTCCGATATGACATCATCTTTGCCGGTCGCAATGACCACGGTTTGCCATTGTTTCGCCGCCCTTTTTGCCCATTCGGCCGGATTTCCTTTTAAATCTCCGGCATCGACCCCCTTTACCTCCCCCTGTTCCCCGATCAGCTGGGAAATCTCCGCTGCATTGCCCCGTATCATCGTCATTTTCAGCTCTTCCAGAAGGCTTTCAGCGACAAACTTTCGGTAAGGGGTTGCCCCTGCGCCGACCGGATCAAAGATGACGGGGGTTCCATGGGCATTGGCGGATCGCCCCGCTTTGACCATCGCCTTCAAAATCGCTTCATCGACCGTTCCCATATTCAAGACAAGGGCATCCGCCATTTTTGCGGCCTCCGCGGCCTCGTTTTCGGAAGAAGCCATAAAGGGAGAGGCTCCAAGGGCCAGCAAGCCATTGGCGGAAAAATTCGCCACGACGATGTTGGTAATATTGTGAATCAACGGTTTTTGTTTTCGAATCCTGTTGAGCAACGCACATACGGTACGGGCATCCATCGTTTTCCCCCTCCTCCAGGATAAAAAGAACGGCCGGATCGCGTTGCGAAAGAAATACCGGTTCAGCCATCCTTTTTCAAATAAAATAAAAAAACCAGCATCCCTGGGGACCTGGTTTGCGAACGAATAGCGGAAAAGAATAACTACTTTCCCACGCCGGCATTACCCGGGTCAGGTCCGAAGGGTTGAAAAACTTTCCGTTTTTCTCTCAGCCCTCACCAAGGGCACCCCTAGTAGTTATGGCAATCGCATGATGATCAATTTGTAAGGAAGTATATCATATCCGGCCGGGAATGTATATAGAAACGGCTAAAAAAATGGGATTCCTTTTCTTAAAAATTATGCTAAAATTCTGTTCTCCCAGCGCAACCGATACGTCAGGGAAAGTGCGCGTTAAGTCAAAGGAGAGTGGGCAAGAAATGAATCATTGGAAACGGAACCTGATCCTTTTTCTGGGGAGCCAAACGATATCCCTCTTCGGTTCGGCTTTGGTCCAATATGCGATCATGTGGTATATCAGCCTGCATACCAAATCCGGGTTTATGATGACCCTCTACATCATTTGCGGCTTTCTCCCGACCTTTTTCCTTTCCCCATTCGCCGGGGTATGGGCCGACCGGTACAGCCGGAAACTGCTTATCATTCTGGCGGACGCCATGATCGCCATGGTCACTTTGTTGTTGGCCGTTCTTTTTTTGACGGGATATGATGCCTTATGGCTGTTTTTCGTCATATCCGCCGTCCGGGCAGTCGGAACGGCCGTGCAAAATCCTGCTGTAGGGGCGATTTTGCCGCAAATCGTGCCGGAAGATAAGCTGACGAAGGCGAACGGAGCAAACGGGAGCATGCAAGCCCTCGTCACCCTCGTGGCGCCCATGGTCAGCGGGGCGCTGCTGACGGTCGCATCCATTGAAATCATTTTCTTTATCGATGTGATAACCGCCGCGATCGCCATCTTCATTTTGCTCACTTATTTGCACGTCCCGGTCCATGAAAAGGCCCGGCTCAAGGAGAAAGTCGGCTATTTCCGGGACATGCGGACAGGGATCCTGTTTATAAAAAACCACGATTTTTTAAAACAGTTTTTTCTGTTTTTCGCGATATTCTTTTTCCTGTTCGCCCCTGTTTCCTTCTTGCCCCCCCTGCAAGTCGCCCGGAGTTTCGGAGACGATGTTTGGCGGCTGACGGCCATTGAAGTCGTTTTCTCCATCGGCATGATGCTGGGCGGAGCGTTCATGGCTTATTGGGGAGGATTCCGAAACAGGACCCATACGATGGCCCTCGCCACTTTTATCTTCGGAATTTGCACATTTGCCCTCGGCGTCATTCCGTATTTCTGGATCTATTTACTTTTCATGGGCATTCTCGGGGTGACGTTGCCGATCTTTAATACGCCCGCCACCGTTTTATTGCAGGAAAAAGTGGAAAGCGACTTTTTGGGAAGGGTGTTCGGAATATTCACGATGATCTCAACCTCGATGATGCCGTTGGGAATGCTCGTTTTCGGACCCGTCGCGGACATGATCAGGATCGAATGGCTGCTGATCGGAACCGGCTTGGTCTTGTTCCTGCAGGGATTTTTCCTGACGGGCAACAAAGTGTTGTTGAAAGGGGAAAAACGGCCTAGAGCCGGCTGCCGATGAAGCGGCGGAAGCGTCCCGCGGCAAAACCGGCCCGCCGGAGGGCATGGCCGCCATCGGGGCCGGCAGTCCCCGGGCATAACGGAGGGATATGCACCCAATGAAGGGGCTGTCCCTCAATGATTGGACAAAAACTCGGTACGGTTCCGCGATGACGTCCGGCAGGTTTTTTGCCGTCCCGCAATGATTATTAGATAAAAAACTCCTCTTAAGAACGTATAGATTTTTATTTTGCAACCTGTCTGCCTTAAGGGGAGCCATACAGCCTTCGATCCTATGTTGGCAGGTTTCTCCTTCCCAATCGGGGGGCCCGTTGTGCCTTTGGCAGATTTGGCCCTCTTCCCTTTTTCTGCAGCGGGGCGGCGGTTCGCCGTCCGCTATTTCAAATTGCGGGCGGCTGAAAATTAAGTACCCAGTCCCGCGGCGATTCCGGGAGCCCCTCTTATTCCCGCAGGCGGCATGACGGAGTTCCTGCTGTCCGGCCGCGCCATCAAACGAGCCTCGCAATTAAAAAGAGAGCGGAAAACGTCCGTTCCCTTCGCCGAGAGTTCATCCTGGTCAATCGTTGGAGAGAATGACCTTTAAGGCTTTATTTTTTGCCGCATTTCCAAAGATTTCATAAGCTTCCATAATGTCTTTAAAGGCAAAACGATGGGTGATCAATTTTTCCGGTCGCAATTTTTTCGATTGGACCGTTTTTAGCAGCATCGGCGTCGAGGTGGTGTTCACCAAGCCGGTGGTCAGCGTGATGTTGGAGATCCAAAGTTTTTCGATATGGAATTCGACCGGTTTGCCATGGACCCCGAGGTTGGCCAAATATCCGCCCGGTTTCAAAATTTGTTGGCAAATGTCGAAGGTTGCGGGGATGCCGACGGCTTCCATGGCCACGTCGACGCCTTTTCCGCCGGTGTATTCCATGATCTTTTCCACGGCTTTTCCGTCACTGCTGTTAATGGTATGGGTCGCACCGAAGGTTTTGGACACTTCCAGACGGTTGTCATCCAAGTCGACCATGATGATTTCCGCCGGTGAATAGAATTGGGCGGTCAACAGCGCAGCCATCCCGACCGGGCCGGCCCCAATGATCGCAACCGTATGTCCGGGCTGCACCTTTCCGTTTAAAACGCCGATTTCAAATCCGGTGGGCAGAATATCGCTCAACATGACGAGGGCTTCTTCATCGGTTCCTTCCGGAATGTGGTACAAGCTGTTGTCCGCATGGGGAATCCGGACATATTCTGCTTGCGTCCCGTCGATCAAATGGCCGAGGATCCAGCCGCCGTCTTCGCAGTGGGCATACAGCCCCTTCTTGCAGTTTTCGCATTTTCCGCAGGAGGTGATGCAGGAAATCAGGACGCGGTCGCCCTTTTTAAAGTTTTTCACGCCTTCGCCGACTTCTTCCACGATCCCGACCCCTTCGTGGCCCAACGTACGGCCGCTCGTCACGGCAGGGACGTCGCCGGCCAGGATGTGCAGGTCGGTGCCGCAGATCGTCGTTTTCGTAATTCTCACGATGGCATCCGTCGGTTTTTGGATTTCCGGTTTCGGCTTTTCCACCAATTCTTTCTTGCCCGGGGCAACGAATGTTAATGCTTTCATTTCTCTTTCCCTCCATCGTTTTTTCTTTTGGAAAGCCCATTTTTATTTTAAATGAAAATAAACCAACGTTCGGACAAAAATTTAGGACATTTTGTAAAAAAAACAAAATTTCATGGTTATCATGATGGAAACGCCCGTTCCGCTTCATTTCGGCAAATGTTCCAGGAAATTCCTGTAGGCGAATCCCTTGACCTCGTCTTCCTTATAGTATTTCAAAAGCGCCAGGATTAAATTCTGGGTTTTTGAGGCATCCTCCAAATTCTTCACTTTCTGCTCGATCCCGTCGAAATCGGAACCCAACCCGATCTGTTTCACTCCGCCCAAGGAACAAAAATGGTCGATATGCCGGACCAGGTCACCGATGGAAGCGTTGCCGTTTTCTTTAATGAAGGGGGGATTGTAAACGACGTGGACCATCCCGCCTTTTTGGAACAACGCTTTCGCCTGCTCATCCGTCAGATTGCGGGGATGATTGCAGAGCGATTTCGCGTTGGAATGGCTGGCGATCGGATAATCCGCCAATTCCATCACCTCCCAAAATCCCCTTTCGGACAGATGGGAGACATCGGTAAATACTTTCTGCTCATTGTTCAGCCGGACCACTTCTTTTCCAAACCGGGTGAGGCCCCCGCCCCGTTCTTCCATCACGCCGTCCGCGGCATAGTTGGCAAAATTCCAGGTCAAACCGACCAATTTCACGCCCAGCCGGTAAAGGGTCCGCAGCTTCAGCAAATCATCGCCGACGGCGTCCGCCCCTTCCAGCGTCAGGACCGCGCCGATCTCGCCCTCCTTCAGCTTTTCAATGTCGGACCATTCTTTAATATGCTTCATTTCCGGATTTTTCTTTAGAACTTCTTCATAAAAATAATCGATTTGGTTAAGGGCCTCGACAAATTTTTGTTCCGCCGGGATCTCCGGCTCAAGGAAGACGGCGAAAAACTGGACTTTCACTTTCCCTTTCCGGAGCCGCTCGAAATTCACGTCCAGCTCTTTGGAATCCCTGAATCGCAGTTTTCCCTTCCCTTGGGACAATTTCAGCAAAACATCGCAATGCAGGTCGATCACTTGCATCTTTCCCATCCCTTTCTTGATTTTATTTCCCCGAATGACGGAAAATATTTTCCTCTCCTTTTACCATACAATTTCCCGATCGAAGATTCCATGCCCTCTTTCCGGGGCAATGTTTTAAACGATGTTTTAAACGAAGGGCGATGCCGTTCGGGCAAGAATCTCCCGTTTTTCGCCCCGTTCGACGCGGCTCCGTCCCGCAGGCGCCGTCCGTTCGGCCGCCGTAAAATCGGTTTGCTTCCCCCTCCGAAAACCGAGGAATGGGGAGGTTTGCGCGACCAAGTCCGCCCATTTGTGTAAAATCCCGCTCCCGGTACGGGGAACATCGCCTTTCCGGAAATGGAACGCTTTGCACCCTTTTTACACAAATTCCTGGACTTCAACGTTTGCGCCTGCGGCCCTGTCCTTGCCGTCCGCCGTTTGCAGCCGGCAGCCTTTTTAGCAAAAACGAAAACCGCCGGACGCCGTATGGGCGTTCAGGCGGTCATCTTTCCTTTCCTTATTGATTCAAACGTTTTTCCAATTCCTTTTTCTTTTCTTCGAAGCCCGGTTTTCCCAACAGGGCGAACATATTTCTTTTGTAGGCCTCCACCCCCGGCTGGTCGAAGGGATTGACACCCAACAAATAGCCGCTCATGGCGCAGGCCTTTTCAAAAAAGTAAACCAAATAGCCGAAGGTGTATTCGTCCATTTTTGGAATTTTGACGACCAAATTCGGCACGTCCCCGTCGGTATGGGCGAGCAAGGTGCCTTCAAAGGCTTTTTTATTTACAAAATCCACCGTTTTTCCGGCCAAATAATTCAAGCCGTCCAAATCGTTCGCTTCCGCTTCGATCACAAGTTCATGCCGCGGGGATTCCACGTGAAGGACCGTTTCGAAAAGATCCCTGCGCCCTTCCTGGATATATTGCCCCAGCGAGTGGAGATCCGTGGAAAAATTCGCCGAGGAAGGATAGATGCCCTTTCCATCCTTGCCTTCGCTTTCCCCGAACAGCTGCTTCCACCATTCGGCGAAATATTGCAGCCCGGGTTCGTAATTGATCAGCAATTCCACCGTTTTTCCTTTGTTGTACAAAATGTTTCGGATGGCGGCGTATTGATAGGCGATATTTTTTCCCAATTCCGGATGGCTGAAGTCCTCCATCGCCTGCCGGGCGCCCGCCATGATTTGGGCGACGTCCGCCCCGCTCGCGGCGATCGGCAGCAGGCCGACGGCGGTCAAAACCGAATAGCGGCCGCCCACGTCATCCGGGATGACGAAGGTTTCATAGCCTTCCGCATCGGCGAAGGTTTTCAGCGCCCCCTTCTTTTTGTCGGTGGTGGCATATATCCGTTTCCGGGCCTCTTCTTCGCCGTATTTTTCGATCAGCAATTTGCGGAAAATCCGAAAGGCGATGGCCGGTTCCGTCGTCGTCCCCGATTTGGAGATGACGTTGATCGACCAATCCTTGCCGTCCAACAGATCGATCACATCATGCAGGTAGGTGGAGCTGATATTGTTGCCGGCAAAAAGAATCTGCGGGGATTTTCTTTTTTCCTTCGGCAAAACGTTGTAAAAGCTGTGGTTCAGCATTTCAATCGCGGCCCTGGCGCCGAGATAGGAACCGCCGATGCCGATGACGAGCAGCACATCGGAATCGCTCCGGATTTTTTCCGCGCATTTTAAAATTCGCGAGAATTCTTCCTTGTCATAATGGTGGGGCCAATCGATCCAGCCTAAAAAATCGTTTCCCGCGCCGGTTTTTTCGTGCAATGCCTGATGGCTGACTTTGACCATATCGTTCATTTGCGCCAATTCATGTTCGCCAAAAAAGCGGAGAGCGTTGGAATAATCAAATTGAATATGTGTCATGTTAAACCTCCGTACCTTGCCAAAGATTTGCTTTCCTTTTTTCGGTCATTTCTTCATCCATGCCGCCCCGCCGGCAGCCAAGGTGCGTTCAAAAACGAAACAAGCCCTGTCCGGACGTTCATAAGGATGCCCGGTAGATGGCCAACACATCATCCCTCGTCAGCTTTTTGAAATTCCCGAATTCCCCTCGTTTCATGGCGATATCCGCCAAAAGGGGCAAATCCTTTTCGCCGATGCCGTAATCCCTCAAACGGCTCGGGGCGCCGAGGGAGTTCCAGAATTCCCGCAGCCTTTCGATTCCTTCCAGTCCCGCTTCCTCGTCGGTTTTATTCGCCGGATCCACGCCGAATACCCGGACGGCCAGCTGTTTGAACCGTTGCGGGTTGACCGGAAGGACATGCTTCATCCAATTCGGGAACAAGATGGCCAATCCGCCCCCATGGGGAATATCAAATGCGGCGGAAACCGCATGTTCGATATTGTGGGTCGCCCAATCGCCCCGGAAGCCCATTTGCACCATGCCGTTTAAAGCCATCGTCCCGCAATACAGGATCGTTTCCCGGTATTCGTAATTTTCCAAATCATCGACCAGTTTCGGCGCCGTTTCCATGATGGTGGTCAAAAGGGATTCGCAGAAACGGTCTTGCAGCGGGGTGTTCGCGGCATGGTGGAAATAATGTTCAAAAACATGGGACATCATGTCGACGATGCCGTAAACCGTCTGATCGCGGGGAACGGTAAAGGTATAAACCGGGTCCAAAATGGAAAACTTCGGATAGACGAGGGGCGAACCCCAACCGTATTTTTCCCTCGTTTCCCAGTTGGTGATGACGGAACCGCTGTTCATTTCCGAACCGGTGGCGGCCAGGGTCAGCACCGTTCCCAAAGGAAGGGCAGCTTCCGGTTTCGCCTTTTTGATGACGATATCCCAAGGGTCGCCTTCATACATGGCGCCGGCCGCGATCGCCTTCGTGCAGTCGATGACGCTTCCCCCGCCGACCGCCAGCAAAAATTCGATCTTTTCCTTCTTGCAAATGTCCACCCCTTTTCGGACGGTGGTGATCCTCGGGTTCGGCTCCACCCCCGGCAGCTCGAAGACTTCCGCGCCGATTTCTTTTAGGATTTGCATCACTTCGTCGTACAAACCGTTTCGTTTGATGCTGCCGCCGCCATAGACAAGGAGGAGCTTTTTCCCGTATTTCGGGATCTCATCCCGCAACGCTTGAATTTGCCCCCGGCCGAATATCAATTTTGTCGGGTTTTGAAAAACAAAGGAATCCATCTTTCATCCCTCCTCATCGATATTTTAATACATGAAAACCGGGATGGAAAATTTCCGATGCATAGAATTTGTGAATTTTAACCATCCTAAGTACCGTAATAATCATTCGAAGGAGGATTTTTCATGAGCGTATTGCAAAGAATTTGTCTCGTCTTAACCATCATCGGGGCCATCAACTGGGGACTGGTCGGATTTTTTCAATATGATTTCGTGACCGCCCTGTTCGGCCATGGAATCGCCCGTTTCATTTTTGCCATTGTCGGGATCGCCGGGCTGATCAACATCGGTCTCCTTTTCGTCCCCAATGAGGAGAGAAGCCGTTCGGCGGAACCGCGGACCGACCGGACCTAATGCGCAAGATGGGCGGGATGGATGATTTCTAAAATGATTCCTGCCGGCTGCGGGCGGGACGGCCGGACGGCCGATCCGGCCCGAAGGAAAGTAATGGACGGGACAAATCCGTTGATGGAAAGTGAGGAGGCATTCCCCGCTCGCAAGCCGCTTTCGAATCTTTAGCGAAACGCCGGGGAAGCGAAAAGAGGATCCGAAAAGGATTTCGGGATCCTCTTTTTTCCTGTTCCGATCCGGAATCACTTAAAAGTCGAAGTCGCTGGGGTCCATCGGTTCCAATTTTTTATACCCTGCCGTCCCTTTCGTAAAGAGGGTCTCGTCCAGCGGCTGATCGATTTTGATCATCTTTGTCGTTAACGAATATTTCACCCGCTTCTGGTCGTCGAAAACTTTAAATCCGATGACAGTCCCGGTGTTCTTTTCCACTTGCATCTCAAAGGGGCCGTTCATATCTCCAGAATCCGTTATTTTCCCCTGCAATTGATAACATGGCAGATCCATACATTTCCCTTCGTGATAATCCCAATTCCTGAAATCCATGAGATATTGGACATATTCGGAAGAAACAGCAAAACCCCCAGCTGTAAATAATTCTCGTTCTACGGTTGCCCGGGAACCATAAAGCCTTTCAAACTTACTAAGCTCTTTATCTTCTTTCTCATTTTTCTCCTTTTTTTTCAGCTCAAGTTCGGTGTAGGTTCGCTCTGTTTCATTAAAAGACATGCATTTTAATTGTTCCTCATCCCAGATTACCGTGGAAATTTTTTCGTTATGATCATACAGGATCATGATCGATTTTTGTTTTTCCGCGTCGATGGCGTACCGGGTCTTGGACACGGTTGGCACGGGATCCGGGGAATAAATCTCGTATTCGCCCTCCAAAGTTGTAAAATTTTGATAACCATGGATGATCTTTTTTACAATCGCTTCCTTGTCCGGATATTTGGAATTATTCTCGATTTGTTCGTCTATGGCCTCGTTTATATTTATATTTTCTCCCTTTCCGGATTGGTTTTTTTCTGTCCCGCCGCCTTGGGTGTGCTGAAAAACTCTCAATTCATAAACGATAAAGACAACAACGACCAATCCCAATAGGATGCCGGTGATCCATTGCTTTCCTTTCAAATTACCACCTTCTTTGGCAAACTCCGGGTAAGATCAATGCGGTCCAGACAAATCCAATTTATGTTTATACATTTTCCCGCCGTCGTATCGGAGAAAGTACAGTTCCACCCTGTCCCTGGAGGGGTCCTCTTTGTCGAGGGTGAAGGTCAACCGGAATTCTTTCTTTCCGTCCGGCGGAATCCCTTGACCCGCTTCCCGGTTAATCGGTTCCGACTGAAATTGTTCCAGATCCACTTGGGTTTGGAAGTGATCCGCGAGCAGAATAAAAGATTCAATCGGAAAAGAAACCGTTTGTCCGGAACGATTCTCGATGACCAAAGGAATGACGTAAAGATCATAATCATCACGGGAGCGCACTTCGGGAGTTTGAAAGATGTAAGCCACTTCCTGATGGGAAAACGGACGGCCGATTTTTTCGGTCTTTTCGACGATTTGATAATTCCGGTACGGGCGATTCACTTCCTGATAGCGGTAGAAACTGAAAACGACGATGATAAGGAAGAGGGGGATGAACAAAAAGAAGAACAGCTTTTTACCCGTCACCGGAGATCACCTCATGGCCGACGATCTTCCCGCCATCCATCACAAAAATTTCATCCGCCACGCCGCGAATCCACTCCCGTTCATGGCTGGCGATCAAAACCGTTTTTCCTTCCCTTTTTAATTGTGCGAGCAGCGAGTTGAGGAGTTTCACGCCTTCCTCATCCAAAGAATTCGTCGGTTCATCCAGGATGATAAGATCGGGATTTTCCATAATGGCCTGGGCAATGCCGAGCCTTTGTTTCATCCCTAAGGAATATTTTTTGTATTTTCGTTTATCCTTCGGATCCAGCCCGACTTTTTCCAACGCTTCGGCCACTTCTTTTTTCGTGATTTTCCTTTGAATATAAGAAAGGAGTTCCAAATTTTTCATCCCCGTATATTCGGGAATAAACCCCGGATTTTCGATCAGAACTCCGATGTTTTCGGGGATGGAGACATCCTTCCCGATTTCCTTTCCGCTTACGGTCACTTTTCCTTGCGTCGGCCGGATCAATCCGGCGATGGCGCGGAACAGCATCGTTTTTCCGGATCCGTTCCTGCCCTGAAATCCGTAAATTTTTCCCTTGGACAATTTGATGCTTATATCGTTCAAAACGATGTTTCCCTGAATCTTTTTCGTCAATTGTTCAATGACGATATAGTCGGTCATGGGGATCAATCCTTTCCGAAATACAAAATGTCCGCTCTTTTAAACAGGCGGTAGCCGATCACGCCCGCCGCAAGAAGGGTGACGGAAAAATACATGACGCAGGCGGCCGCGGAAAACCCCCTGGCCGGGTCAAACATCCCGTGGCGCAAAATCATCCCGTAGCTTCCCGGAAGAAGCGGATTGGCGGAATATACCGATAATATGTAGATCGACGCGAAGATGAGGAACAAGTAGACCGGCCGGATAAGAAGGGAAAACATCGTATATACCGCGGCGCCGCACAGGTTTAAAAGAAAGGGAAAGGCGATGGTCAGCCAAGTCAGGCGGACGGCCGTCCATCCCCCGCCGATGGCCGGTTTTATTTTCGCGTCGCCATATTCCCGAAAGCCGATGTCAGGCGAGAAAAAAACGACGGCGATCAGCCAAGAGACGGCAAGAAAGGAAAGAAAGACAAGGATGACGGCCAAGAGGGAAAAAAGCACTTTGGCCAGCCAGATGGACAATCGTCTTTTCGCCCGGACGAACAAGAAGGAGGTATGCAAGAAAAGGTCATCCCGCGCATACGCTCCTAAAAGAAAGGGAATCATCATCTGCAACAGGAACCATGAAAAAGGGAAGGGCAAAAATTTTTTTTCGACAATTTCATAATCAACGCCTTGGAAAAGGGAAAACAATAGATCCGTATACGTCAGCATGTTTCGTTCCATGCCCAGGAGCTCGGCCGAAGTTTGCAGCTGGTAGACGGAAAGGATGGCCATCGCCGTAAACATCATGAGACAGAAAAGGAAACGATAACGGAGGGATGACAACCCGATCAAGACGTCCCTGTACAAGAAAAAGAATATTTCTTTTGCCATGGGCTACTCCTTCTTTCCGCTCTGGGACAGGAAATCTTTCCGCAGCAGCAAAATAAAAATGCCGATCATCAACACAACCGACAGCCCGAAAAAATACAGGACGATTCCCAATAAATCCTTCCCGTCACCCCATGTTCCCAACCTTACCGCGGCCTTATTCAAAAACAGGGATATCATAAATAACGAATGCAGGGCAAAGTCAAAAATAAGAAACCCTACAACAAGAAAAAACGCATAAATATAACGGTCCGATAACAAATATAGGAAGGCGGCGGCAAGGCCGAGAAACAGGAAAGCCGAAAACTCGGTCAGCCCGTAGCGGAGAATCATGTAGGGCGTCGCGAATAAGGATAAATCAATTTCATCCTTATAAAGGAGATACGGCGTTCCTTCTTTCGTCGCCCACGTGTTTTGGAGCGAACCGGTTTTCAGCCAGGCAAACAAAAACCCGAAAGCAAAATAAGCGGCCAGATAAATAAGCACGGTGAAGAAAACGGTCCGGAACACGGTCCAAGCCAAAGTCTCCCGTTTCTGAAAGCGGACGATCCTCAGCGGTTGGAACAAAGGCGTCAGGACGAAAAAAAGAATGACCAAAAAGGCGGGAGCAGAGAAGGCAAGCAGACTTGATTCGATGAACAACATGTTAAAAACGTCCGGAAGCCCCCGCTCCCACGGAAATATGGTTTCAATATTGGAAAATACCGAGATTCCCAGGATCAATATTCCGATGCAGGCAGCCATCTTCCAAAGGGAGCGCTGCCAATCCATGAAAAATACTTTGAAAAAGTTAAGGAATGACAAGTTTTTTCACCCCGTACAGATAGGCGGCTGCACTCGCCAGCATGCCCGTCAAAAAAATGGCGGCCGCAACGGGAAAAGACACGGAATCAGTAGCAAATTGCCGCAAAAAATCGGAAGGAACCCAGCCGTACTTTCCTAATCCCTGGAGGACGAGGGTCAAAACCATCACGATGAGAAAAGAGCCGGTCAGGGCGAGAAAGCGGTTATTGACGTAAAAGGAAAGGCTTAAAGAAAGGCTGGCGAACATTCCGGAAAACAAGGCCACAAGCAAAATATAAAAGAAAATATGGAGAAGCGGATAGCTGTAATACAACGGTTGGAAAAAGGTTGCATCCGGGCTTAGATAAAGCCGATTATTGACAATCGGATCCGGTTTTACGTCCGGCAAGATCATAAAGGAAAAATAAAGATTGACCAGCAAAGGAATGGCACTGATGAGTGCCGCCGCGAGAAAATTGTAAAAATACAGCCCCGCGAAATAGCGGCCGGTCTTTCCCTTCGACAGAATGGCCGTGAAATACCCCGTTTGCCGGTCTTTCAAATACGTGTCGGAAAAGGGAAGCGACGCCAAAATGGGCAGGGTGATGAAAAAAACCGATGAAAGGACGGACAGGCCCGTGCCAAACCATTCGGAATAAGGGGTGAAATCAATCCCCTGGTTCTTTTGGAGCCCCAAGGTCAGCCATAGCAATTGGGGAATGATTTCCGCCTTCACATGATAAAGGGATAAAAACAGGCCGAACCCTAAAGAAATATAGAGGGATTTGCTCAACAGCAGCCTTTTGCCTAAAAACAGAGCCATAACAACCATCCTTTGAAAGGATTCGGAAGCATTTGCTTTTCATTTCGGGACTTTTTTGAAAAAGTTGAGAAGGCTTGACATGGTTAAAACCAATGATTACCCTTTCAATTTCCCATACCAAGCCAACTCAAAATGATAATAAAGTATAAAGATGAGTAAATTATTAATATATTAAATACTATCCGGACTCCAAACACCTGAAGCTCCAATAACCGTAGTACCGTGTATCTTTTCTCCTTTAATACGGACATCCACCGGTCTATTATAAATTTCAAATGCATAATTAATAAGATATGTGGGTTTATTTAATTCGATTCTAGTTTTGGGTCCAACAGGATTTTTATCCGCGGTGGTAACTTGAGCATTAAAATACTTTCCTATTAAAATTGATGTTGCTTTCATATAAGCGGAGGTATTATTATATTTTGTTCTAGGTTCCGTATAGGCTACAACTGAATTTTCAAAATTAAATCCAAATGGTTTGTCTTTATGGTTACTCGCTGCGTCCACGAATGTCATGCCTAAAGAACTTATGAAAAAACCAACAAGAAGCATGATAAATAGGAGAGATTTTTTCATATTTTCCAATCCTCCTTTTAGAAATGTTTAACTAAAATTTACCAAATAATTTCATATATTTCAATCATTTTTATTTGACAAAATTCGACGTTTATTCGCTACTCATGAATGATTATAATTTTTCAAAATTGTGCGTTTTATGACCAATTACCTTTCACAAATCTCCTCGTCACGATTGTTTCCCCATCAATTTCTTATCCTGCTTCAAATTCTTCCACGCCGTTTTTCCGCGAATAAATTGCCGAAATATATTAGATTTGCCATACAAAAACAAAAGGGTGCTCAAAGAAAATCTTTGAAGCACCCTCCTAGTTTCGTCTAGTCCAATGTTCTTATAAAATTCTATGTCCTCCCAAGCACAGGATTTGGTAAAAAAGGCCCTTTCGTATCTCCTTTTTTTACACAAATACCCGGGCCGCAGTCCTTGTTTTCCGGCTCCCGTATACAGGACGGACCATTCTAACTTCATATTGATCTATTTATTTTTCGATCCCCATCTCCCGGTTCATCCGCCGAAAATTACACGGCCGCCGGCCGCATTTCCGCAAACACCGCCTGAATCCGTTCAAAGGCCCAATCCAGCTCCTCCTTGGTGATGACGAGGGGTGGGGCCAAGCGGATGACGTTTTCATGGGTTTCTTTGCAGAGCAGCCCCTTCGCTTTCAGCGCTTCGCAATATTTCCGGGCGGGGGTGTGCAATTCGATGCCGATAAATAATCCCCTCCCCCGGACTTCCTTTATGTCGGGATGGTCGATCGTCCGCAATTTTTCCAGGAAGTACCCGCCGAGCTCCAGGGATCGGCGCGGCAGGTCCTCCTCCACGATCACGTCCAGGGCGGCGATGGATACGGCGCAGGCCAGGGGATTCCCGCCGAAGGTGGAGCCGTGGGAACCCGGATTGAAGACGCCCAAAATGTCCCGGTCTGCGGCGACGCAGGAAATCGGGAAAACCCCGCCGCCCAGCGCTTTTCCCAATATGTAGACATCGGGAACGACCCCTTCCCAGTCGCAGGCGAACATTTTTCCCGACCGGCCCAAACCGGATTGGATTTCGTCGGCGAGAAACAGCACCTTGTTCTCCTTGCAAATCTCGTAGGCCTTCCGCAAATAGCCGTCCGGCGGAATATGGATGCCGGCTTCCCCTTGGATCGGTTCGACGAGAAAAGCGGCGGTATTTTCGGTAATCGCTTCCTTCAGCGCTTCCAAATCGCCGTATGGAACGAGTTTAATGCCCGGCAGCAGGGGACCGAACCCCCGTTGGTATTCCGGCTCCGACGATAAGCTGACGGCGAGCATCGTCCGTCCGTGGAAGTTCCCCTCGCAGGCGATAATTTCCGCCTTGTTTTCTTCGACGCCTTTGACATCGTAAGCCCAGCGCCTCGCCGCTTTGACCGCCGTTTCCACCGCTTCCGCGCCGGTGTTCATCGGCAGGACCATCTCTTTTTTCGTCAGCCGGGCCACTTTTTCGTACCACGGGCCCAATTGGTCGTTGTGAAAGGCCCGGGATGTCAACGTAACCCGGTCGGCCTGTTCTTTTAACGCCCGGACGATTTTCGGATGGCGGTGGCCCTGATTGACGGCCGAATAGGCGCTGAGCATGTCTAAATATTTATTGCCTTCGGGATCTTCCACCCATACCCCTTCCGCTTTGGAAATGACCACGGGCAGCGGATGATAATTGCGGGCGCCGTACTTTTCCGTCAATTCAATGATTTCTTCCGTGAAACGATGCGCCAATGTTTGAACCTCCATTCCAATGAAAATTTCACGCTATATTCTTATTGTAACGGATGCTTTCAGGCGGAGAAAGGGATAAAAGGGGAAAGGCAAAAAGACGGTTCCCCGGTGACATCGGCGGAAGGAAAAGGATGAGGAAAGTGCCCGCGCATGGAAACGCAAGCCCTGTTTCGAGGCATGATCCGTTCGAGGGAAGAAAAATGGGCAGCGGCCTTAACGTTTGATGGAATATTCTTCCATTGATTGGGCGATCCACTCTTTCAGCTTTTTCTTTAAAGGATAAAATCCCCGTCCGGAAGGAAGGTTGACACGGCGGTATTTCGCATCGGCCATTTTCGCGTCCGGGCGCCTTCTTTTCGGCGGTTTTTGCTTCTTTTCCAAACTTTTCATCGACAACCGGAGTTTCCCTTCCCCGGATGCGCCGATGATTTTTACGCGGATCACCTGGCCGATTTTCACATAATCATGGATATTTTTTACATAGCCATTCGTAATTTCGGATATATGAACCAATCCTTGGACATGATCGGATAACTGCACAAACACGCCATACGGTTGGATGCCGATCACTTTCCCTTTGACGACGCTTCCGACTTTCCATTTATCATTCATGACAACACTCCTAAGTCTATAGTTTTCCTTTATGCGTATGATTCAAAAATTATAACATATTTTTGGAACAGGTGAAAAAGATTTTCCCTTTTTCTTCCCGCGTCCCGTTTGATACACGAGCCGAAAGTCCTTCCGTTCCCCCATCCGGACCATTTTTTGGTATGATAAGGAAAAAACGGTTAGGAGGATCGGGATGGCTGTTTTTTCCGACGCATGGATCGACCGAACGTCAACCGACAGCGTCAAATGGAAGGTCCCGAAAAAAATCTATCGACGGGACGATCTCTTGCCCATGTGGGTGGCCGATATGGATTTCCTTTCGCCAAGGGAAATTACGGAAGCTTTGATCAAACGGGCGGAACACGGGATTTACGGCTACGCCGCTCCCCCCGGCTCCCTATTTTCAACGATCCGGCTATGGCTGGAAAAAAGATTTCACTGGACGGTCCCGGAAGATTCCATCCTGTTGGGTCCGGGCGTCGTCTCCTCCCTCGCCCTGGCCATCCGCGCCCTCACGGATGCGGGGGACAAGATCCTGATCCAATCCCCGGTTTATCACCCTTTCTACCAGGTGATCAAAAACAACGGCCGGGAACTTGCCGTCAATCCTTTGGTGTACGACGGGAATGCTTATACGATCGATTTCGACGATCTGGAAAGGAAGCTGAAAAACGGGGTAAAAGCCTTTCTTTTATGCAGCCCCCACAATCCGGTCGGACGGGTCTGGAAAAGGGACGAGCTGGAAGCGATCGGGGCATTGTGCGAAAAATACGGGGTCTACATCCTGTCCGACGAAATCCATGCGGATATCGTGTATGAACCGAATCGCCATCTGCCGATCGCGTCTTTGCATCCCGCGTGGGAAAGACAAAGCATCACCTTCATGGCACCGAGCAAAACCTTCAACATCCCCGGGCTGCAGGCCTCATTTATGGTCATCGCCGACCGGGACATCCGGAAAAAGGTGAAAAGGGAGCAGCAGAAAATCGCTTTCCACGGTCCCAATCTTTTTGCCAACATCGCCATGGAGGCCGCCTATCAACACGGGGAAAAATGGCTGGAGGAACTGCTTTCTTACCTGAAAGAAAACGTGAGGATGTCCATTGAATTTCTAAAAACGGAGCTGCCTGCGGTCCGGCCGGTCGTTCCGGAAGGCACCTATCTGCTCTGGCTCGATTGCCGGGAATTGCAGCTTCCCGAGGAACAATTGATGAAGGCTTTGATCGAAAAAGGAAAAATCCTGTTGGAACCGGGGAAAAAATTCGGCGAGGAGGGCGACGGATTCCTGCGGATGAACATCGCCTGCCCGAGGCCGATGCTGGAGGAAGGATTGCAGCGGTTCAAACGGGCGTTCTCGTAACGGTTCGAATCCGCCGCAAAAAAGGAAATCACGGCCGTTTGCGGAAAAATCCCTCATGCCCAAAGCGGGATTTTCGCCAATGGCTGGCAGGCACGATCCGCACGCGTGCATGATCCGGCGTTTCCGCAATTTTGCCGGTTCCCCGTTGTTCGTTCATAACGGTCGAAAAATTACAACAGCAGGAATTGGCCGGGGTTTATGCCTCCTGTTGTTGTTCGTTCATAACGATCTCCTTTCATCGCTTCCAATATGTGCAACTGATCCGGTTCAGAACCTTTCTTTCTTCGTCCGTCACCTATTCAAAAAAGCACGGCGGCAGATCGGCGGATCCTTGCATATCCGCCTTCCGCGGGGAGACGAAACTCTCCAATCCGCCTGCCCGGCGTCCGGATCTTTGCATGGCCGGATAAAACATCGCATTCATCCGGAAGCTCTGCGGCCCGATGCCGATCCCGCGCGTGCACCAAACAGCGCCTTGCGGTTATTCGGGAAACTTTTTGATCCAGATGCCAATCCCATTACATGCGCCGGACAAACCTTGCGGCTGTTCCGGGGTTTTTCCCACGCCCCATCCGGTCGACATGCGCAAAAAACCCCTGTAAAGCGCGCTCCTTCCGCCGCTTTACAGGGGTTTTGCGTTTTAGGGGTAACCTCGGCCGCCAGCGACGGAATTCCCCCGCATAAACTTTCCGTCCTGGGTTTTTCGCGGAAAACCGCTTGGCGTTCACTTCAGGATCCCTCGGACAAACGGCCGATCTTGTTTTTCCCGAAAAACCGCCGATTTTCCCCGGCCGGTTTAAAAGCTCTGTCCCGCATCAACCTTTCCTTTCCCCTCCTGCAGGACTTTCCCGGCAATACCGCCGGAACCGCCCCTTATCCGCCAGCGGATGGTTAAGGCGGAAACGGCGAGCAAAAGCAAGGTAAACCCCGCCCAGTTGGCCCCCAAGAAAAGAAATCCTTTCCAATGGATCGGATAGAAGGCGCTGTACAGCGCGGCGCTTGCCGCGCAGCCCGATGCGGCCGCCAGGGCGGACCAGGCCGCCGTTTCCTTCAGATAGAGCCGGAAAATATGACGGTTTTTCCACCCGATGAGCCGGAAGTTTTCCAATTCCTTCTCGCGCACTTTCAGCAGGGAAAGGATGCTTTCGATCAAGGTGGAAACGGCCAGGACATAGGAGGTCCCGATGAGGAAGCCGGAAATCCGGTCCGTCTGCAAATTGATGTATTCGCCCAACAGGGTTATCCCCGTTTGTTCCCCGGTGGAACCGATGGAGAGGTAGACAAAGGAAGACAACAGGCTGACGATCCCGATCTGGGCGAAGGGCGGACGGATATGCTTCCCGTAATAGGAAAGATTTTTCCGGACCAAAGACTCGCTGTTTGCGGCCTTTTTCCTTTTTGCCGCCCGGAATTCCCGCCGTTCTTGAACAATGCCGCGAAATTTGAAAGGAAGCACGACGAGCAGGATGAACGCGGCGGCAAGAAGAACGATCAAAAACCAAAGGTAAAAATCGGCCCAGAATCTTCCCCATTTTTGCAAAGCCCATGCACCCGGCAGGGAAATCGACGCCGAAAGCAGGAGGAGACCCGCCATTTCTTGCCTGAACCATCCGATGATGTGCTTCCGCTTCCACCCGAGTTGATGGAAGAGCAGCACATCCCTTCGGTTATCGACCTCCCAAAAAAGCATCCGGTTGATGAGGTAGAAAAGGGCGACAAAGGCGAACAGGACACCAATGATGACGTTGGTCAAATTCCATTCGTCCACGATCGTCCCCGCCGCGCCGAGGGTGGTCCACGATTCTTCGACAAGGCCGACGCCTTCGACGTCCACTTTTAATTTTTGCGGCGAGGCCCCGGCGATCATGGTCACCTCCAGTCCCATCGCTTCAATTTCCTTCGCCACTTTTTCAATTTTTTCGGCGGCCGCCTTGGTATACCCTTCAATGCCGGCGACCTTTACGCGGATGGCATCGATCGGTTTGTCTCCCTTTATCCATGCCGCCGATTGGATATTCGTCAACCCCTTCGCCGCGGGAGTGACGAAACTGCCCGGGGTAATCGTCGGCTCCAGGGTGACCCCATGATGCTCGCCGTCCCCAATATATTTCACGGGGGCGAACTGGTAGATGCCGAGGGGGCTGGCCGCCAGCTGTTCCTTTTTGTTCCCCATTTTCACGGTGCCCACCGGGTCGAGGATGAACGTAATCTTCTTCCTCAGGTCCTCATCACGATTGACTTCCGTTGTTTTCATACCATGTTTTTCGATTTCCCGATAGATCGGAACCCCGTTTAACTCGCCCAGCTTCTTCACGGCCAAGCGGCCGTTTTCTGTTACATAGTTTAAAAAACCGGAACGGTAATAGACGGTACTGTCCGCAAAGTTATGCTCAACAAAATAGCCCATCTCAAACGGATAACTGTCCGGAAGGTCGTACACCGTGCCTATTTTTCCTTCCTCATTAACATAAACTCCTTTCTCATTTTGATTATAAATCTTCACAAAATCCGACAGGTCCAGATCGTATTCCTTCCGGCTTTTTTCTTTCATTGCCAAGAGTTCGTCAACCAACCGGTCGTATTTTTCCGTGCCCCATTGATTGATAAAAGATATATTGTAAGAATCGTTATCCCCCGGTTCGGAAAGGCCCAGCCTTTCGCGGAATTTTTGGATATCCTTCCTGCTTAACTCCAGTTCATCGATCCTGAGCTTCGCTTTGAGGGAAGTCTTCCCGTCGAGCACCTCGATCACCGGCACGGCTTTTGCGTCGGGGAAACTGTCTCTGACAAACATGGCTCCCAAACCCATTTTGGGAGAATCCGGGTCAATGTCAGAAAAGGAAACGCCCGTCAATTTTTCCTCCTCTTCCGGATCGATGGCCACCAACAAATGATAGGTGTCGGGCAAAAGGAAAGCGGCTTTCTTGTCCGTGCATTCATTTAATAAATCCTTGTGGCTGATCAAATACTCATTGTCCGTTTCAAAGGTATTGCCATCCACCTGATACGCCATCGGATATTTCAATATAAAGCAGGCGTACTCCGGCTTGATGGCATAGTCGTTGATGCCGTCGGACGTGTAAAATTGCATGAGGTAGCGGTTGTATTCATGTTCGGGCGGATAGATGCTGATGTTGTTATTGATCCCGGTAAAATACCCAAAGGAGGCGACGGGAGCGGCAATCTCAATATCCTTCCGGTTTTTGATCCGTTCCCATTGTTCGACGGAAATCCCCCCGTTGCCGAAGCCGATGTAGTTTTCCGGCACAATCCCCATTTTGTCTTCCAACGGATGTTTTACGCCGGGCGGCCGGACTAAAAGATCATAGCTCCCCCTCGCATAATAGGTGATATCCGTTTTCACCTGGCGATGAATATTCCCCAAGGAAGCAGCCGCCATGGGCAGGGCCAGAAGGATGCCGACAAGGGAAAGGACAAACAGCAGGTGGATGGTTTTCTTACGGAGAATCCGTTTGAACAACAGCCGGCTCATGGAAGATCACCGATTTCTCCGCCTTCCCGCAGCTTTCCGTCCCGGATGGTTAACGTCCTTGATCCGTATGCCGCCGCTTCCTGATCATGGGTGACAAACAAAATGGTCATCCCGTTGTCATTCAATCCTTTCAAGATCTGCAAAATATTTCGCCGGTTTCCTTCGTCCAAATTGCCTGTCGGCTCATCGCACAACAAGATTTGCGGATCATGGAGAATGGCGCGGGCGATCGCCGCGCGCTGTTTTTCGCCCCCCGACAATTCCTGCGGCAATGCGTGCAGGCGATGGCCCATCCCCAACCTTTCCAACACGGCTTCCGCCTTTTCCCGGATCAGCTTTTTGGGCTGATACGGCCATTGGGGAAGCATCGTGTTTTCCAAAACGGTAAACTGGTCAAAGAGGCGATAATCCTGGAAAATAAAGCCGATTTTCTCGCGCCGGTATTCCTGCAATTCGTCCTGGCCATATTCGGACAAATCGCCGCCGTCCACTTGGATGGAGCCGGACGTCAACGGAAGCAGGCCGGCGATCACGTTCAACAACGTGGTTTTTCCCGACCCCGACGGGCCGAGGATCGATATCCACTCCCCTTTTTCGACGGACAAGGTTACGTTTCGCAGGGCATAAACCGGTTCCATCGATTGGAAGATGACGGTCGCGTTCTTCAATTCAATCTGCACCGGGCGGTCACTCCTTTCTGAAAACCAACCTTTTCGTTATACCTATCATATAAAAATTTACAAAAAAATCCAATGCTATTTTTTAAAAATAGATTATGTTCCGAATTTTAATACCTGAAGGATTTTCCCTCCACAATTGGCCCGGATCCGGGAATGTCCCGCCAAATAAAAAAGGATGATCCCCCGATCAAGGAATCATCCGAATAAAAACAGCCCCTTTCGGCGATATCATGTTTTTCGGAGAAACGGCCGCCGGAGCGGCTAAAAAGGGTGCCGCTATCGCAGGCGGAATCAACGTTTCCGGGAAAAGGGCAGAAACCGTTCCTCTTTCCATTCCATCCATCCGCGGTTTTCGGAAAAAAACGAATCAAATCTTGTCCCAAGCCGCCAAGAAGCGGGATCAAAGGAACAATCGATCCGGATCAAGAACCGTCGCAAATGAGATCCCGCCCTTTCATCAACCCTTCTTATCTTCCCCTTGCCATTTCTTCACCTGTTCTTCCAAATGCTTCGCCTTCTCCTCTTCTTTTTTGGAATAACGGACGATCCACAGGAAAGTGAAAACGCAGGCGATAAAAAAGATGGAGAAGGAGATGGCGGCGGGGATATATTCCCTTTTATCCTCGGGGAAATAGAGAAATAAGGCAAGAATCCAATCCATCGCCAACATCCTTTCCGGCAATCTTCTTTGCCAATCGGAGACGGCAGGCCGAAATCGGGCCGTTTCCCCTTCCGTACCGGCAATCTTCCCGGTCCGTTCCAATCTCCGCCCGGCACTTGCGGAAAAATGGAAAGAACATCTGCGGGATTCCCGCGGCGGCAGATACCGTTCCACCCTGCCGCGGCCGGTTTTGCAAAACCAATCCAATGCTATTTTACTATAAAGAAACAAGAAATACATGGATGGGCAACCGGACCGGTTTCTGCCGAAGACCGGGGGGAAATATAGCCCCATTTGGCGGAAAATTTTCAGGCCGGGTTTGCGGTGTTGAAGAGAAACATCTTTTTCAACAAATTCCGTCCCGTTCAATTTCAAAATCCACATTGATTTGACCAACATTCGGCGGCCCTGGCCGACAACCGGTTCTTTCATCGCGGCTGGATCGTTCAACGTCTGGGGAAAAACGTTCAACATTTTTGGAAAAAATTCAATCAGCCATTCGATATGTCCAACATCATGGCAAAAATGTTCAACATTTATCTTTGATAAGAAGACGGATTGTCCAACATCCGAACCGGAATGTTGATTATCTAAAAAAAAATTGTCCAACACCGAAGTTCACTGTCCGACATTCGCGACGATTTGTCCGACATATGAAAAAGTACGTTCATCATGAAAAAAACTTTGTTCATCATAAAAGAAAAAATAACCATCATCCCGGAAAAAACGTCCAACATCAAATGAAAATTGTCCATCATCCTTTTCAGTGTCCATCATCCGATACGGTTTGTCCAAAATCCGCACCCTTTTTGCCGGAAACCCGATACCGGGACAGGATTGGCCATCCCCTGCGGAATTGAAACGGACTTCCCGGTCCGAAAAGCATGGCCGGAACCGGGAGGCGAAAACCGCGCGAATGCCGGTGTGAAAGGGTTCAAATTATCGGACCCTTGCAGCAGGTTCGGGGCAAAGTCCCGTGAACGCCGATGGGAACTCCTCCCAATCTTAAAAGTATGACTGTCCGCTTTTTCCCCCTATGACCGAACGCACTTTTTCCGCGGAATCCGTTGTCTTCCGCATGTCTTTCCCCTCCGGATAATACAAACGGAAATCCTGTTCCGAAAAGGGACGAACCCTTCTTTCGGGTTCTCCAGAGACGATCAATCACCATTTTTTCGGAATCCCTTTTCCGAAAAACCGGCAAGCCCCACTCTTTTGCTCCGCCGTACGCCGGCCGATTCCCATCCGGCTTAGGCGGAAGGCCCGCCGTGCCGCGGACGGAAATATGCGCTCCCCCTCGATGACTTGCCCTCCCCTTTTCCGTTTCCATTTCATATATTATAATATTTAGAGAAACGAAATATTTAAAGAAGGTGATGGAAATTTCTCCTTCGAAACGAAACTTGTCCATTTTGTGGGTCGCGAATTTTTTAGTGGCCTCCAGCACCACCATGATCATGCCCTTTCTTTCCCTGTACATTGAGACGATGGGGAATTTCAGCGAAGAGTATGTGCAAAAATGGGCAGGTTTTGTCTTCAGCGTAACCTTTATCACCGCCTTCCTCTTCTCTCCGTTCTGGGGACGCATCGGCGACAAATACGGCTATAAACCGATTTTGCTGATAACGGGGACGGGCATAGCGGTCAGCATCTTTTTCATGGGATTTATGCATTCGGTCCACCAATTGTTTCTCCTGCGGCTGTTTATGGGCGCCGTGACGGGATTCATTCCCACCTCCCTCGCCCTCATCGCCGCCCAGACGCCGAAAAAAATCGTCGGTGAAGTCCTCGGGACTTTGCAGACGGGGAACGTGACGGGAAGTTTGTTCGGGCCGTTAATCGGCGGAATGATGGCCGATCATTTCGGATTTCAATATACCTTTGTTTACACATCCGTCGTCATCTTCATCGCCACATTGGTCGTCCTTTTCGGCGTGAAAGAGAAGAAGCGGCCGGAAAAAGCGAAAAGGGAAAAAACCTATACCGGGAAAGAAGTTATCTCGTTCATCTTCCATAAAAAGGTCCTGCTGTCGATGATGCTGATCACCTTTTCCGTCCAAATGGCCAATTTCACCATCCAACCGTTGCTGGCGCTTTATGTGAATAAGCTCACCCATGCGGAAAACGTGGCGTTTTTGGCGGGGATGGCCTTTTCCGCCTCCGGTTTCGGCAACCTGCTGGCGACCCGCCAATGGGGAAGATTGGGCGACCATATCGGCCATGAAAAGGTCATTCAGTTTTTGTTGGTGGCCGGCGCCATCCTGTTTCTGCCCATGGCCTTCGTCCATTCCTTATGGCAGCTCGTCATTTTGCGCTTTTTCTACGGCATGTGCATGGGCGGCATCATCCCGTGCACGACGGCCTATGTCCGCCTGGTGGCTCCCTTGGAAGTGCAGGGGGAAATCCAGGGCTACCAGGTCAGTTTCCGCTTCCTCGGAAACGTCATCGGCCCTGTGACGGGCGGGGTGATTTCCGGGTATATCGGCATTTCCTCCGTCTTTTTTATCACGAGCGGCATTTTGGCCGCCGCCTTTTTGCTGCTCCTTTGGGGCTCGAAGAGAGAAAAGCGGGAAAGGGAAAGGAAAAAATTGTTGTTCGGCAGTTTTTGAACAAAATTTTCCGGACTTAAAGGATTTTCCCCTTTTTTCTTGAATTAAGGCTATAGAAAAAGGGGGGAGAGGCTTGACATTAATGGATGCGTTAGGGATTGAGCTGGAAGTGTTGGATGAGGGTTACGTGCGTGCCAGCATGCCGGTGGACGAACGGACCCGCCAACCCTTCGGCTATTTGCACGGCGGGGCCTCCGTCGCCCTGGCGGAAACGGTGGCGAGCGTGGGCGCCCACCAGCTCATCGATCCGGAAAACGAAATTTGTTTCGGCATGGAAATTAACGCCAACCATATCCGCCCAAAAAGGGACGGGAAGGTCACCGCGGAAGGAAAAATCCTTCATCACGGCCGGCGCAGCCAAGTTTGGGAAATCCGCATCACCGACGAAACGGGCCGATTGATCTGCATTTCCCGATGCACGATCGCCGTCGTCGCCAAAGAAGAAAACGGCGGTGCCGATCAAAATGGAAAGGGAACATGAACGGAAGGCGGGAAGCTGCTCCGATGATCCCCGGAAGCGGGAAAAGGAGCAGCTTTTTCCATGAAAGGATTATTGTGAAGCGTATTTTCGCATTATCAAGAGTAAGACCGTGAAAGGCGCCGGCACGCCCCCGCATTCCTGTGCGATTCCGTTAACGTCCGGTAATTTCCGGCGCAAGGCAAAAATTGGGCGTGTGAACAGGCGTAGGGGAAACCCTGCATACCGCATTTTGAAACTGTGGATTTATCTGGATGAAGTGAACAATCGTACGGGAACCCTGCATACGAAAAACGGCCATTTTACTTCGGCAAAAAATGAGAGAATGACAGGCGAACCCGTTAACGGTTTAACAAGCTGCCGACATATTTCAACAATTCATTGGCGGAAATCGAGTTGTATCCGTATTCGTCGATGAGGCGGGCGATGACTTCATTGATCTTCTTCAGCTGCTGCTCGTCGGGGGTTTTCGTCGAGGTGGTGATCTTCACGATATCCTTCAGATCGGCGAACAGTTTTTTCTGGATCGCCTCCCGCAGCCGGTCATGGCTGTTGTAGTCGAATTTTTTCCCCTTTCGCGCATAGGCGGAAATGCGGATCAGGATTTCTTCCCGGAACGCCTTTTTCGCGTTCTCGGAAATGCCGATCTGCTCTTCGATCGACCGCATCAGTTTTTCGTCGGGGTTGATTTCCTCGCCCGTCAGCGGATCCCGCAATTTCGTCCGGTTGCAGTATGCCTCCACATTGTCCAAATAATTTTCCATCAAGGTTTTCGCCGATTCCTCGTAGGAGTAGACAAAGGCCTTTTGGACTTCTTTTTTGGCGATTTCATCGTATTCCCTCCGGACGAGGGAGATGAAATTCAAATATTTTTCCTTCAGTTCGGGGGTGATGGAAGGATGCTGATCCAGGCCGTCCTTCAGCGACCGGAGCACATCCAAGGCGTTGATGGAGGGGACCCCCTTCCGGATAATGGCGGACGAAATCCGGTTGATGACATAGCGGGGATCGATGCCGCTCATGCCTTCATCGGCGAATTCTTTTTTGAGTTCGTCCGCGTCCGCCTGGCTGAATCCCTCCACCATTTCCCCGTCATACAGCCGCATTTTCTTGATCAGGTCCATATCCCCCCGTTTCGGTTCCCTCAGCCGGGTCAGAACGGTGAACATGGCGGCGATCCTCAACGTGTGGGGAGCGATATGGACATCGGCGGCGTCGCTCTCCTTGATCATTTTTTCATAGATCTTTTCTTCTTCGCTTACCTTCAAATTATAGGGGATCGGCATGACGATAATCCGGGAGTGAAGGGCCTCGTTTTTCTTATTGGCAATGAAGGAACGGTACTCCGTTTCGTTCGTATGGGCGATGATCATCTCATCGGCGGAAATCAGGGCAAACCGCCCCGCTTTAAAATTCCCTTCCTGGGTGAGGGAAAGCAGATGCCATAAAAATTTTTCATCGCTTTTCAGCATCTCCTGAAATTCCATCAGGCCCCGGTTCGCCTTGTTCAGTTCCCCGTCGAAACGGTAGGCGCGCGGATCGGATTCGGAGCCGTATCGGGCGATCGTGGAAAAGTCGATGCTTCCCGTTAAATCGGCGATGTCCTGGGATTTCGGATCGGACGGGCTGAAGGTGCCGATGCCGACGCGGCGGTCTTCGGAAAAAAAGATCCGCTCCACCGGTACTTCTTCGATTCTCCCGCCGAATTCCTGTTCCAGCCGCATCATGTTCAAAGGGGACAGGTTGCCTTCAATCCGGATCCCGAACTCCTGATAAAAATCCTCCCGCAGATGGTTCGGAATCAAGTGGAGGGGATCTTCATGCATCGGACAATCCTTGATGGCGTAGACCGCCCCTTTCTCCGTCCGGGTATAAGCTTCCAAGCCCCGCTTCAGCAAATTTACCAATGTGGATTTGCCGCCGCTGACCGGCCCCATCAGCAGGAGGATCCGCTTGCGCACATCCAAACGTTTGGCCGCCGGATGAAAATATTCTTCGACCAGCCGTTCCAGCGCCTCTTCCAGCCCGAAGAGATGGCCGCTGAAAAATTTGTACCTTTTCCTCCCGTTCTCATCCTCTTCCACGCCCGCATCTTTGATCATGTTGTATATTCTGGCATGGGCCGATTGGGCAATCCACGGCTTTTCCTTTAACAGCTCCAAATATTCGGCAAAGGTTCCTTCCCATTTTAATTTTTCTTCTTCCATACGCGCCTGGGCAATCTTGTCAAGAATCCTCACAGGTACCACCCCATGCTTTTTCATTTTCGCCGCTATCACGCATTGATACCTATAAGTTTATGTCCCTTGCGGGGGAAAAATGCCTGTCCGCTTCCGCCATGTTCCGCCGGAAAACGATTCCGCCCGGCGGTCACCGAACCTTTGATCGCTGCCGGGCGGAGCACCCTTGGGCACGGGCCTTTTCCTTTCTTGCCGGGAACCGTCGGCTTGCAGCAGGACCCTCGCGGTTTTTGGCCCTGCGAGCCTCCCCCCTTTCTTTTATCCGTCTCCCATTCCACCCAATATGAGCCTCCCCTCTTCCTTTCATCCGGCGCCGATTCCACCCAATACCCGCGGCGGCCGGGCAGAAAAAGATAAACATCCTGCGGAATCCGATGGCGATTCAGTAGATTTCCGTTGGTTTTCGTCGTTTTCGGTAGGCGGTATTTACAATAAATTTAGAAAAGATACACATTTTCGAATGGGGGGAGGTTTGTTGATCTATTTTCATCAAGTGAACAAATACTATGGCGATTTCCACGTGCTGAAAGATATCAACTTAACCATCCATCAAGGGGAAGTCGTCGTCATCATCGGCCCGTCCGGTTCGGGAAAAAGCACGCTCGTCCGCTGCATCAACCGATTGGAAACGATTACAAGCGGGGAACTCATCGTCGACAATGTGAAAGTCAATGACAAAAAGGTCGACATCAACCGGCTGCGGCGCAATATCGGCATGGTTTTCCAACATTTCAATTTGTACCCGCATATGACGGTCCTGCAAAATATTACGCTGGCGCCGCGGAAAGTGCTCCGCATCCCGGAAAAAGAGGCGAAAGAAACGGCCATGTACTACCTGGAGAAAGTCGGAATCCCGGAGAAAGCCAACGCCTATCCGTCCGAATTGTCCGGCGGGCAGCAGCAGCGGGTCGCGATCGCCCGAGGATTGGCGATGAAACCGAAAATCATGTTATTTGACGAGCCGACGTCGGCCCTTGACCCGGAAACGATCGGCGAAGTGCTCGATGTCATGAAACAATTGGCCAAAGAGGGAATGACGATGGTCGTCGTCACCCACGAAATGGGATTCGCCCGTGAGGTCGCGGACCGCATCGTCTTTATCGATCAGGGGCGCATTTTGGAAGAAGCCCCTCCGGAGGAATTTTTCTCCAATCCGAAAGAAGAGCGCGCCAAAGTATTTTTGGGCCGTATTCTCAACCATTAATCAAAGCAGGTCATCGATTCGTCCCTTCTCCTGTTTTGCCGGGAAGCCGTATTTTCAACCATTAATCAAAGCAGGCGGCACGCCTTCGGCCTTCAATTTTATTTTTGGGCCGCATTCTTAACCATTAACGAGGAGGTTTTATTATGAAAATCAAATCCTTTTGGAAATTTTGGGCCGCCCTTGCCCTTGCCGCGCTATTGGGCATCGCCTTGGCCGGCTGCGGCGGCGAATCGTCAAAGACCAACGGGAACGGGGGAAAATCGGCGGAAACCGACGCGCTGGAAGCCATCAAACAGCGCGGCAAACTGATTGTCGGCGTCAAATATGATTTGAACCTGTTCGGTTTAAAAAATCCGGAAACCGGTGAAGTGGAAGGATTTGATATCGATATCGCCAAAGGGTTGGCGAAAAAAATTCTCGGGGACGAAAACAAAATCGAACTAAAAGAAGTGACATCCAAAACGCGGATTCCGATGCTGAACAACGGCGATATCGACGCGATCATCGCGACGATGACGATCACCGAAGAGCGGAAAAAGGAAGTCGATTTCTCCGATGTGTATTTCATGGCCGGCCAATCGCTGCTCGTCAAAAAAGACAGCAAGATCAACAGCGTGAAAGATTTGAAAAAAGGAATGACCGTACTGACGGCAAAAGGTTCGACCTCCGCGCAAAACATCCGCAAAGCGGCGCCGGACGTGAATGTATTGGAGTTTGAAAACTACGCCGAGGCGTTCACGGCGCTAAGATCGGGACAAGGCGACGCCCTCACGACGGATAACGCGCTGCTTATGGGGATGGCCAAACAAGACCCGAACTATCGCGTCCTTGACGAAACCTTTACCGAAGAACCCTACGGCATCGCCGTCCGCAAAGGGAATACGGAATTATTGCAGGTCATCAACGAATACTTAAAGGAAATCAGAGAAAACGGCGAGTACGACAGGATCTATGAAAAATGGATCGGGAAAAAACCGCAGGAATAAATGGAAAGAACAGATGGGCGGCGCATGTTTTCGCTCATCTGTTTCATCTTCAGACAGGAAAGAGGTGGAAGCAGCGTGCTCCGATTTTCGATTTTGCTCGAGCATTGGGACATGTACATGCAAGGGTTTGCCAATACGTTAAAGGCCAGCGTCCTTGCCCTCATCGGAAGCCTGATCATCGGCATCATCATCGCCATTTTCCGGATTGCGCCGATCCGGCCGCTGAACTGGCTGGGAGCGGCCTATGTGGAATTCATCCGCAACATTCCCCTCGTTTTAATCGTTTTCTTCTTTTTTGTCGGTCTGCCCGCCATCGGCATCCGCTTTGATCCGTTTACTGCGGGCACGTTAGGCTTGATGGTCTACACCGCCTCTTTTATCGCCGAAGTCATCCGGTCGGGAATCCTTGCCGTTCCGAAAGGGCAGACGGAGGCGGCACGCTCGTCCGGATTGACCTATTTGCAGACGATGCGCCATATCGTCTTGCCGCAGGCGATCAAAATCGTCATTCCGCCGCTCGGCAACCAATTTCTTAATCTCGTGAAAAACTCGTCCGTTTTAGGCGTCATTGCCGGGCTGGACCTCATGTATTTCGGCGATTTAATCTCGTCGGATACGTTTGTTACCTTTGACGTTTACATTTTCGTCGCATTGTTTTACCTTGTCCTGACGATCCCGCTCAGCCTCGGCGTCGGATATTTGGAACGGCGCCTGGCCAAAAGCCGATAATACGAGGAGGGAAGGACAGATGGACTTTATCGGCGCATACTCCCCGGCGCATCTCGCATTTTTGCTGGAAGGATTTTTGGTGACATTGGAAGTTGCGTTTATTTCCATATTTTTTAGTTTCATCTTCGGGATCATCATCGGAGTGATCCGCTACACAAAAATCCCCGGCGTTTCCCAGCTTTTCGCCGTCATCGTCGAAACGATCCGCAATCTTCCGCTTCTTTTGATTATTTTCTTTACCTATTTCGCGCTGCCGGAAGTGGGATTAAAGCTTGACAAATTTTACGCGGCCATTGCCGCCCTCGTCGTGTTCGAATCGGCGATGCTGTCGGAAATCGTCCGCGGAGGATTGAACTCGATCGACAAAGGACAGATCGAAGCGGCGCGCTCATCCGGCCTCTCCTATATCCAAACGCTATGGCATATCGTCTTGCCGCAAGCATTGCGCCGCATGGTGCCGCCGATCGTCAGCCAATTCATTTCCTTGCTGAAAGACACGTCGCTGGCGATCGTTATCTCGCTTCCGGAGCTGATGAACCACGCGCAAATCATTAACGGGAGGAGTGTCAATTACGTGATCCCGATTTTTCTCCTCGTCGCGTTCATGTATTTTGCCGTCAATTATTCCCTGTCCCTCGTTTCCAGAAGGCTTGAATATAAACAGCGCTAAAGCGGCAATTTCTTCCAGAAAAATTAATTATAAAAATTCACCGCCCATCTGTTATATAATAGAAAGGGGATGGTGAAAGATGTGTGACAAAGGGGAAAACGACGCGTGAGCCGTTTTTGGGCGCGGTGTTTCTGATCTTGGCTGCCGCATTTTTCGGGGAAATGAAAGTAACGCCGTTCAATAATTCGTTCCGCTTTTCATTGGGCAGCGCCGTATTTTTTTTCGGACTCATTTCCTTCACGACGATTTCGCCGATTTTTATCGGCGTTTGTACAGGATTTTTCGTGACCGGATTCCGCATCGCCCTGGACATGCTGACGGGGGAAACCTTCGCCGGCAGCCTCCCTGTCCATCTGCCGGCCGCTTTTTATTACATGAGCTTCGCGTTGCTTGCCAAAATCATCAACTTCCGCCGTTACATGGACTGGCCGATTCGCGCCGGGTTTCTTGGCGCCGCTTTGGATTTCACTTCCAACGCGGTCGAACTCGCTTTCCGCCATTTCTTCGGCGAACCGTTCGCGCTGACTCACCAGAACGTGGCGATGATGATGCTGTTCGGGATTTTGCGGAGCTTCAGCGTCATCGGCCTGTACAATATTTTCATGATCAGGCATCTTCGCGCTATAGGGGAAGCGCGGCAACAGGAACTGGAACGCCTTGTGATGATCAATACGGGGCTGTATGAGGAAACCTTTTACTTGCAAAAATCGATCGCATACATGGAAGAAATCACCCGGAAGAGTTATGACCTGTACTCGCTCCTCTTGGAAGGAAAAAAAGCCGATCCCCATTCCGCCCTCGTCATCGCCGAGCATATCCATGAAGTAAAAAAGGATGCGCAGCGCATTTTCTCGGGCCTGTCGAAATTGATCGGACAAGAACCGCTGCGGCGCCGGCTTCCGATCAGCGAACTTTGCGGCATGGTCATGCGCGCGAACGAAAAATTCGCCGAACTGTTGGGGAAAAAGATCCGGTTCACCCATGCGTGCCGGGTAGACTTGTCGACCGATCACGTCTACGCCCTGCTCTCCGTTTTGAACAATTTAGTCGCCAACGCCGTGGAAGCCATTCCGTCCGCCGGCACGATTCATCTGCAGGCGGAATTGAAACAAAGCGATCTCGTCTTTGAGGTGACGGACTCCGGAACCGGTATCGCGAAGGAAGATGCCGACTGGATTTTCCATCCCGGTTTCACGACCAAATACGATCCTCACGGGAACCCGTCAACGGGAATCGGCCTCACCCATGCGCGGGACATCGTGCAAAGCCTCCAAGGACAGATCCGGCTTGTCAGCAGCAGACCCGGACAAACGATATTCCGCCTTTCCATTCCCACCGGCCAGCTGTTGCGAAAGGAGGAACGCAAGTAATGCCGCTCCGCTTTTTTCTCATTGAGGATGATGCCGTCGTGCGTAAAATGCTGGAAAAAATCATTACGGAAAACCGGCTCGGGGAAGTCGTCGGACAAGCGGAAGACGGCTTGGGCGTATCTGCGGACCAATTGTATTCCGTCGACGTCGTGCTGATCGATTTACTGATGCCTGGACGCGACGGCATCCAAACGATGAAAAAATTAAAAGAGGAAGGGTTTACCGGACAGTTTGTCATGATTTCCCAAGTGGAAAATAAAGAAATGGTCGGGCAGGCATACCTTCACGGCGTCGATACGTACATCCAAAAGCCGATCAACCGCCACGAAGTGGCGGCGGTATTGAAGCGGGTGGCGGAACATCTCTCGATCGCCCACTCCCTCGACTCGATCCGGCAGCTGTTGCAGACGTTGGATCAGGAAGCGGAAACCTCCCCTTCGCATCAAACCGGACAAACGCCGCTGGAACAAAAGGCGCAGCATCTCCTTCTTTTGCTGGGCATTGCCGGGGAAGCGGGGGCGTCCGATTTATTGCTGATCATGCGCTGGATGGCGGAGCGGGAAAAGCAGGGACGGACCGTTCACGAACTGCCTCCTTTAAAAGAATTATACACGGAACTGGTGGAAAAAACCCACGGCCCCCGTCATGACAAACCGGCCGTACAAAAAGAAGTCCGCGCGATGGAACAGCGAATCCGCCGCATCGTGCTGCAAGCCTTTACCCATTTGTCCTCCCTCGGGCTCACCGACTACACGAACCCCACGTTCGAGCACTTCGCCCCCCGGCTGTTTGATTTTGCCGAAATCCGGAAGCGCATGAACGAACTCGAAGCGGGAGAAAAGACAACGAAGTGCCGAATAAACGTGCGGAAATTTTTAACGGCTTTTTACATGGAAATCAAAAAAACCTGAGCCGTTAAAGGGCGATGGTTGCCGCCGTCACCCTCTTTTAAAAATTGCCGGCAGCGAATCTTACCCATTGTATTGAAAATATCCACAATAACAGAATAGAATATGTACTGATCGCCCACTGTTACCGTGGCCAACGGATTCCAACAACAGTTTATCAATTTTTGAAGGATAAAAGATTCCCATTCCCACAAATAAATGAAAAAAGAGGGGGGAAACAATCCCCTCTAATCAAGCAATTTAAATCCCAATTTCAATTCATCGACGACGGCTTCTTTCAGGCAACAAAGCTGTTCGAGCACCTCTGCGACGGACTTATTAAGTTCCGTGATGCCTTTCAGATCATCGTCTTTATCGTCTTTATCGTCTTTTTCGCATTTATCGCCATCGTGTTTGCGGGAATGCTTTTTCTTGAATGTCTCTTCAATGGCTTCTTCCAGCTTCTCTGCTTCTTCAAATAGGATGCGAATGATCCCGACTTGGGTAATCAGGGCTAAAATGACGAGAATATTGGCCAAGGTTTGTTTGGATAAGCGGCTCGTTCCCCCTGCCTCAACCATGTCATAAAAATCATTCATCCATTTGTTGTTTGACATATCGGTCCTCCTTGAGCTTTTTTTATTGTCCGGACACTATACATTGTGTGATGGCAAAATCGGTGATTGTTGTTTCAACTATCTTAAGCAAAAAATGCTTTTGTAAGAAAATACAGGATTGGGGCTTGCGGACTGGTTCCTGTTGCCGGAGGCGGGAATGCCGATGAGGCGAAAAAATTGGTTTTCCTTTTTGCGGCCGCCGGATTATCCGTCTGCGGTTGGGAAAAAGGTCCGTGCCGGATATGTTATAATAATGGAAAATTTTATAAAATTGCTATTTTCAGGAGCGTGGAACGATGAATTTGGAGATGATGGCCGTGCGGTTTCGCCGCTTCGCCGCCGAGGAATGCCGAGGTTCGAGCGGGCTCTATGAACAATTATCGCCCGCGATTGCCGAAGACGGGGAACTGCTGGCCCTTTGTTCGTTCGCCAAGAAAGGCCAGCCCGTCCCCAATTTGCTTTTCGGAGCGGTTCATTACCTTTTGCTGAAAGGAAGCGGTCATGAATTGCGGGAATACTATCCGAGCCTGACGGCCAATCCCCGAAACAAAGAGGAGGCTTTTCTTCCCTTTAAAGACTTTTGCCGCACGTACCGGGAGGAAATCATTTCCCTTCTCCAGTCGAAATTGGTGCAAACCAATGAAGTGGGGCGCTGCGCGTATCTGTATCCGGCCTTTTGCCATATTTACCGGACCGCGGCGAAACCGTTGGCTTGCATCGAAATTGGCACGAGCGCCGGCCTGCTGCTGTTATGGGATCAATACAGCTATTCCTACGGAACGGGCGAAGTTTTCGGAAACGCAAGCTCCGAAGTCCGGATCCGCGGGGAAATCCGAGGAGGAAGCTTTCCTGCCATGGAAAAAGACCCGCCCCCGGTCAGCCATCGCATCGGCTTGGATCTGCATATCCTTGATCTGTCCGATCCCGAGGACGAATTGTGGCTTTTGGCCTTGATCTGGCCTGAACACGAGGAAAGAAGGGAATTATTTTTCAAGGCTTCCCGGCTGGCAAAAGAAGCGGCCTTACAATTGATCGAAGGTGACGGCGTGGCGCTTCTTCCCCGCATCGCCGGCCAAATTCCCGCCGATTCCGCCCTTTGCCTCTTCCATACCCATGTGGCCAATCAAATCCCCCGGGAAGGGAAGATCCGATTGTTGAAGGAAATCGAAACGATCGGGAAAAGACGGGATGTCTTCCATTTATACAACAACATCGCCGACGGCGAACTTCATCTCGATTATTTCATCAACGGCCAAAAAATCGAAAAAACGATCGGAAAAACGGCCGGGCACGGGAGGTGGTTCGAGTGGGGGATATGATGAATTCAAAAATGACAGGAATTGTTAGTTTGGGACCATTTGGCATCCGGCAGGCATCCGTTCCCTCATAAATTTCCGTTTTCATTTGATCGATCATGTCTAATAAAAAAGCTGTTTAAAAAGGAGGATATGATTGATCATTGAAGAATAAAACAATGGTTTTTCTAGATGAAACTATTGTAAAAAAATATCTTCGTCTTAAATTAATTGATTGAAATCGGTTACAATGAAGCGCTCGGTGAAAGGACGATCGCCTTGAAATCGCCGATCAAGCATTTGCTATGATTAACTTTTCTTCTTCCTGTTCATAAAACGCCAATCTTGTCATTTTCCATCAATAATTTTTAGTGCAAAATCCAATACTTTTTCACCATTCATCATTCCGTAATCATCCGGATGAATGACTTCAACGGGAAATCGGTTCCCGTATTTTTCAAGATATTCTTCTTTTTTAAAGCTTAGCTGCGGACCTAACAAAAGGATATCGATATTTTCTGCCTCCCTTGAAAGATCTCCGCCGGCAGTTGCAGAAACTTCAATCTCTAATCCTCTTTTTTTTGCCGCTTCCTCTATTTTCGCTGCCAGCAAACTAGTAGACATGCCAGCGCCGCAAACAAGCAAAATTTTTTTCACAATTCTTTCCCCCTCACCAAGCAATGATTTTTTTGAATAATTTCATGCAGATGAATGATTTCCATTGCCAAGTCTCTTACCGTCAATGCGTTCATAAAGTGATCCTGCGCATGTACCATAAAGAGGCTTACTTCCGTCTTATTCCCCCTTGTTTCTTCCTGTATAAGATTTGTCTGAACTTGGTGGGCCTTTACCAATTCCTTGCCGGCTTCCTCGATAAGTTCTCTCGCTTCATCCAATTTTTTATCAGTGGCCAGTTTAATGGCTTTCATTGCTTTGCTCCGGGCATTTCCCGCATGAACGATGATATCCATAATCACATCGATATTCTCCAAATTTTCACAACTCCTTCTTAAACTTCAGCAAAACCATTGTTGCTATTAACATTATAAAATGAAAACTTTACCAATTGTAGCTGGTTATTCGTTCCAAATTGAAATTTCAGGAAAAAATGTAGAGGATGACCGGAACAATCATCACCGGGTCATCCTTTTTTCTGCTTTCCTTTGATTCACCTTTCCATTCTTGAACAGCTATCAACCCGATATTTTCCCAAAATTGATTACCGATGATTTGTCTCTGCGACCTCTTTGGACGATATTTCGGACATCGTTCGAAGATCAGCCATCAACCCCGTTGTTGCTATCGCAATAAAACCTTTCTCCCTATAGGTGAACTTTGGCGAAGTTTAAAAAATCAGCTTTAACTTTATTGATTTTATAATTGTTTGGTTCTATCTTCTATGGCTTCTTTTACCGTTTTAAATGGAAAAATATAGGATAGAAATGCGTTCTTTATCATAATACGATAATACTTGAGCAATACCCTTTTATTCTCTGATTTAGCGGGTGCCTGCTAATCAAAACAAACGTTTTTTGATTCAAGGAGGGAAAAGGATGAATAAGTTATCATCATTTTTGGAACAAAAGTTCATGCCTACCGCTGTAAAAATCGGTAATCAAAGACATTTGCAAGCGATAAGAGATGGTATCGTTTTAACCATTCCCTTGATCATTATCGGTTCCTTATTCCTGATTATCGCCTACTTCCCCATTCCCGGTTACGACTCGTTCATGAAAGATGTATTCGGCTCCAACTGGCAAACAAGCCTTCTTATGCCTGTAGGCGTAACATTCGATTTGCTCGCTGTTTTCGTTGTAGTCGGGGTTTCGTATCGATTGGCCGAACATTATAAACTTGACGCCCTTTCCGTTGTCGTTACTTCGGTTGCCGCTTTTATGTTAGTAACACCGTATGAAATCTCTTTTACCCCGGAAGGCACCGACCAAGTATATCAAGTGCGGGGAATCCCTTTGGATCTTACCAGCAGCAAGGGCATGTTCGTTGCTATTATTGTGGCAATCATAACAACGGAGATCTATCGATATATTGTGAAAAAAAATATAATCATTAAAATGCCCGCCGGTGTCCCTCCCGCAGTTGCAAAATCTTTTGCATCCCTGATTCCCGGATTTATCGTTTTATTAATTTTGTGGATGCTAAGTTTATTATTAAAAGCAACTCCTTTTGAAAATATGCATAACATTGTTTACGTCATTCTTGGCAAACCCCTGTCTCTCTTAGGCGGTTCATATTGGGGAGCAATTATTGCCGTTATCGTCGCTCAATTATTATGGGTAACTGGTATCCACGGCCAAGGGCTCGTTTGGGGAATCATGTCGCCAGTTTGGCTGGCGTTAATAGACGAAAACAGACAAGCATTTGTTTCGGGTAAGGAAATTCCGCATATCGTCAATACTCAATTTATGGATATTTTCTATTCCATCGGCGGTTCAGGCACTACTTTAGGATTGGCAATACTGCTGCTCTTCAGATCACGAAGCAAGCAATTAAAACAATTGGGAAGATTGGTAATCGGTCCGGGCATATTTAATATCAATGAACCCATCACATTCGGGCTGCCTATAATCATGAACCCGATCATGATGATTCCATTTATCTTTGTCCCTGTAGTAATTGTCACCGTTTCCTATTTTGCAATGGATTTTGGATTGGTAGCGAAAACGGCAGGGATCATGGTTCCTTGGACAACCCCTGCTCCCATCGGAGGATTTTTAGCAACAGGAAACCATATCTCAGGAGCCATCTTGCAAATTGTCAACGTATTGATTTCAATGGCTTTGTATTATCCCTTCTTCCGGCTGTATGACAATCAAAAGCTGAAAGAAGAACAAAACAAAACGGAATGACTAGAGGTGTCCCATTTTGAAAGCTGCCGTTTTTTACGGAACTGAAGACATACGCGTTGAAGAAAAAGAAATGGAACCGTTGGGAGAAAATGAACTTTTGCTAAAAGTGAAGGCTTGTGGCATTTGTGGAACCGACATTCATATTTTAAAAGGAGAAAAAGGGTCCGCTTCCGTAACTCCTCCCGTCGTATTAGGACATGAATTTTCAGGTGAAGTCGTAAAAGTAGGCAGTAAAGTAACTCAATTTTCTGTCGGTGACAGGGTTTCCGTCGATCCGAATATATATTGCGGAGAGTGTTCATTTTGCAAATCCGGCAAGCCTCAACTTTGTGAACAATTAACCGCTTTAGGCATAAATATTGACGGGGGATTTGCGGAATATTGCAAGGTTCCGGCAGCCAATGCAATGAAATTTCCTTCGCATATCCCATTTGAAGCAGCTGCCTTGGCGGAGCCTTTGTCCTGCTGTATTCATGGCATCGATCTTGCAGAAATTTCAACGGGACAAAAGGTAGCAATTATTGGCGGCGGTGCAATCGGCTTAATCATGACACAATTGGCTGTTTTTAACGGTGCAAGTTATGTATTATTGAGCGAACCCATAAAAAAAAGAAGGGATCTTGCCTTGCAGTTAGGCGCCGACAAAGTCATTGATCCGACAAAAGAAATGATTGGCACCGCTGAATTTGACACGGTGATCGAATGCGCAGGAAACAAAAACGCCATCGAAACCGCATTAAAAATCGTAAAACGCGGTGGTACGGTATTGTTTTTTAGCGTACCGTCCCCCAATGAACAAATCATGATTAATCCGTATGAGATCTATCAAAAGGAACTTACTATCAAAGGTTCTTTCATTAATCCTTCTACTTTTGGAAGGGCAATGGATTTAATCATTCATAATAAAATCAAACTGGAGCCGTTAATTTCCCACACATTTGGTGTGGATGACATTAAGGCGGCCTTTGAAACGCAGCCTGATCCGAATGCAGTAAAAGTATTAATTCGGTTTGATTGATGCATGATTTCCATTCCAACAAATAAAAGGGGCACATAGTATATGGGAAACGAAACAAAACACATTATTCCGGACGGTTTTTTGTGGGGAGGAGCCGTGACATCCTTTCAAACGGAAGGAGCTTGGAATGAAGACGGAAAAGGTCCTTCCATCGTAGATGCGCGGCCTGTTCCCGAAGGTTTTTCAGATTGGAAAGTGGCTGTTGATTTCTATCATCGCTATAAAGAAGATATTCAGTTGTTTAAAGAACTTGGTTTCAATGCTTACCGTACAAGCATCTCCTGGTCACGTATTTTCCCGGACGGCGAGGGTGAACCCAACGAAAAGGGACTGGAATTTTACGATAATCTCTTTGATGAACTTTTAGCAAACGGAATTCAACCGGTGATCACACTGTATCATTTCGATTTGCCTTTAGCTCTCGCTCAAAAATATAATGGTTTTTTATCAAGAAAAGTTGTCGATTTATTTGAAAAATATGCGAGAACTGTTTTCCAACGCTACCGCAATAAAGTTAAGTACTGGATCACTTTTAATGAACAAAATTTGATTTTAACCGAGCCCGAATTATGGGGTGTCACTTTGCCGACGCATCCGCAAGAAAGGGAATCTCTGATCTATCAGCTTTGCCATAATGTATTTGTGGCGCATGCAAAAGCCGTAAAAGCCCTTCACGAAATTATACCGGACGGGAAAATGGGGGGCATGATCACCTATTTGACCACCTACCCTGCCACTTGCAAACCGGAAGATGCCCTTGCCAATGCAAAAGCGAAAGAATATCTCATTGACTTTTTCTTAGATACTTTCATACGAGGCCAATATCCCAAGTATATGATGAATGAATTAGAAAAAAGGATATAATTCCTAAATTTGAAGACGGAGATTTAGAATTATTAAAGGACCATACGATTGATTATATCAGCATCAGTTATTACCAAAGCAAAATAGTCAGCGACAAAGGAGGATCCGTTTTTTCCGGCATCAGCAATAATCCACACTTAGAAACAACCGAATGGGGATGGGCGATTGATCCGATCGGTCTAAGAATCGCCTTAAAAGATATGTACGCCCGTTACCAAATGCCAATTTTCATTACAGAGAACGGGATCGGCGTAAAAGAAGAATTAAACGAAAACAACACCGTTGAAGATGATTACAGAATCGATTATTTAAGAAAACATATCGAACAAATGAAATTGGCAATGGAAGAAGGGGTGCAAGTTATCGGCTACCTGATTTGGGGATCCACCGATATCCTCAGTTCAAAAGGAGAAATGAAAAAAAGGTACGGATTAATCTACGTGAATCGGGATGAAAAAGATTTAAAAGATCTAAAGAGATACAAGAAAAAAAGTTTTTATTGGTTTCAAAAAGTAATTGCCACCAACGGCAGAGAGTTATAAAAAAACTTGTTTTCACTTTCAAAACGGTTCTTTAAGAATAATGGGGCATTGGATAAAAATATTTTGCCGGAGATAATCAGACAATGCCCCACCTTTCATCAAAAAATATACTGATTAAGGAAAGGAACGGAAATATGCCTCTTACAGAAGAAACGATATTTCAAATCATTTTACATGGGGGAAATGGTAAAAGTCTTGCAATGGAAGCCATTTTTCTCGCCAAACAAGGGGATTTTGCGCAAGCCGAAAGAAAACTTAAAGAAGCCGAACAGGAAATAAATGAAGCCCATCATATACAAACTTCATTAATACAGGATGAAATAAACGGTGACAAAAGCGACGTTTCCTTATTGATGGTACATGCCCAAGATCATTTGATGGGGGCAATTACCATAAAAGACCTGGCCAGGGAAATCGTCGACCTATATGCCATCGTTAAACAATTTGATTCCAATTAACTGCTTGTTCTTTTCTTGAAATTTTTACAACTTAGGAGGAAATAAGCATGAAAAAAATATTACTGGTTTGCGCGGCGGGAATGTCCACAAGCATATTAGTCAATCGTATGAAAGATGCGGCAAAAGAAAAGGGCATTGAAGCGGATATATTTAGTATGCCGATAAGTGATATCGGTCCCGTAATAGACGAAGTTGATATTATTTTGCTCGGCCCTCAAGTGCGTTATCAAAAGCAAAACGTGGAAAACTTGGTAAATGGCCGAGTACCTGTAGAAACAATTGACATGCAGGCATATGGAACAATGGATGGCAAAGCAGTTTTAAATCGGGCGCTTGAATTGATAAATAAATCGTAAATCTCTTCGTTTCATCGTCGGGGGACGGCCTATGGCCTTACCCCGTTTGGCCCCCTTTGCCCCGCTCGAAATATCATTTCGTTTCACTTCCGCTGGGTAAACGCCTCAACACGCCGTTTGACGCTTCCCCTGCTGGTTCACGCATTGCTAAATTCCTTGGATATCCTCTTAGGGCTGGAGATTGTCCTCCGTACGTTTTCCATGGAAAATTCCTCCCGCCCTCATTATTCCTTTCCGATTAGTTCCTCACAGACATTCCTGTCTTTATTTTTCCCTATTGGCAATGCCTTTTGGAAATTCAAGCATGACTATTTCATTCTTTTGGCCACCGTATTTCAATACCGAAGCAGTGAACGGAAAAGCATTAAATGGCGAACCAAAGTGACATGCGGCTCCGTCCTGTTCGCGGAAAGTATAGAAAATTTAGAGACCTCCGTTCCTTTTTCAATCGTCATGGAATTTCAACACAGCATGATACATGACGTCAGATACATGCTGTAAAAAACACCTGGCATCTCGTCCAGATTTCAGATGTCAGGTCTTTTATCCCTTCTTAAATGATATTACGTTACCCTTTTTTCATTTATAGTTTTTTAACGTATTTTTAAACTCATCATATGTTTGGCATTGCAAAAGCCGATGAATAAGCTGAACATTGTCCAGGAACTTAACTAACACACGATACATTGGTTTTAAACTGTCCCTTTTATTTTTATCAATGTTCAGCAAACAAATCAGTTGAACCGGTTTTTTTCCCCCATTGGATCGGTTTTGCCAGCGTAACGATGCACCAAAACGTCTCATCGGTTTGCGGTTCAATCGGATGCGGGATGGCCACTAAATTGCCGAAGCTGGTCGGTGAAAATTTTTCCCGCTCCAGGACGGAATCGATATATTGATCTTTGACCTTTTTGTCTTCAATCAGCTTTTCTCCCAAAAAACGGATGACTTCTTCAGGTGTATCAAAATTCATTTGTAAGAAGGTGTAGCGTTCACGTAAATATTGATCAATCATCAACTCTTCTTTTTTCATCAATTTTTCTATCTTTTTAACATCGCTTTCACCTAAAATCGTGCTGACATGAATGACTGGCACGGCCAATTTTTCTTTGATGGGAATTGTGCTGATGATAAAGTCAATCGATTTGAGGGATTCATGATTTAAATTGTAGTATTCCGTCGTGCCGACAATGTCCAAATCGTTACCGAACTTATTTTTTAATTTGTAAAAAAGCAGCTGCGCACTTCCCAGCCCCGATGCGCAGACGATCAAACAGCGAGGCGTCCGGTTTCGGATTTTTTTCTGTCTTTCCAAAGCGACTTCGATGTGAAGGGCAATATAACCGATTTCATTCTCGTCAATTTTTATTTGAAAACGTTCCTCCAACACTTCGGAACCGATGACGGCCGCTTCGAAGGAAAGGGGATATTTTGTTTTAATTTCTTCCAATAGCGGATTTCTTAAATTCATTTTATATTTGAAACGGTTAATGGCCGGCTTTAAATGCAGGCACAAAGCCATCAATAATTCGTCATCCCCCGATAAATGCAAATTGTATTTTTCATCGATCCGTTCGATCATTTCCTTGGCTATTTTTTGTATGTCATGATCAATGAAAGTTTTTATTTCCTCCCTCTTCAATTTTGGAGGAAGAATTTTTGACCCTTGCAAATGGATGGAAATATACGCAACTTCATTCTCAGGAAATGATACGTGAAGCTGCTTTTCGATGTCTTGCACGATTTCCTTTGCCACTATAAATTCTTTATGATTCTTTAATTCTTTTATTTCCTCTTTCACCATCTTGACAACTTTTTCTTCACGAATTCGCTTACAAGCGATGGCGATATGGGTGATTAAGTTTTGCAAGCTGATATCGGAAATGATTATCTTATATTTTCTCAATTTGGACAAAATGATCGTTTTAATCGTTGCCAATTCTTGTTTTGATAAGATGGAATTCCAATTTTCTGTTTGGTCCAAGCTGGCGTTTGGGTTGTTAAATATGTATTCGGAAATGCAAAATCGGATTTGCATTTCATCACCCAATACTTTAATTCCATAGTAAGGTTTTTGTTCGAGTTTTAAATGATATTTGCTGAGGATGCGGCGGACAGTTTTTATGTCGCTTTGTAAAGTGGAACGGCTGATAAAAAGTTCAGAAGCGATATCATCCATTTTTACGAAGTCGGATTGGAGCAACAGTTTTTCCATCAAATAACGTACACGGTCTTCCGGCTCTGTTGGCAAAAAGGGTTTGATCAATTTTACATGGACCTGCAAAAATTTTTTGAACTCTTCTTCATCTTCGATGACAAGTTTGTAACCGATTCCACGATATGAAACAATTTTCGCCTTCGCATTTCTCAGGAAATCATTCAAATCTTTGATTTCATTGCGAACGGTTTTTGAACTTACTTGCAACAGGGATGCCAATTGTGAACTGGTTACCGGTTCATCGCTGTTGTACATGATTTGTATGATTTTTTGCCAGCGGGAATTCATTTTCGGAAAACCTCGCAAATGTTTTATTCGCTATTAATATAGCATTTTTCGACAAATGGCGACAAGGCGAAGGCACGGAGGCCCCTTCATTGGTGAATGCGCTAACCAACACTTACCAACGTAGGGGTTTTGCCTACAAACACAGAATCGCCCAGCGACGGAAGCCCATTCCCCTTTTCGCAAGATGAACCCGAAATGTTCCGGCCTGCTTTATGCCGCCTGGGATGGTTTTTCATTTCGCAGGATCCAAAGGTACATCCCCATCGATACGAGTACGGAAAATGCCGCGGTGAGATAGATGTCCCGGTAGCCCAGCCAATGGCCGATTTGGCCGAAGGTCATGGCTCCGATCCCGATTCCCAGATCAAAAAAGGAGAAAAAGGTGGCGTTCGCCATTCCCCGGCGGTTTTTCGGCGAACTTCCGACCACCCAGGCCTGCAGGGCGGGCTGAACCGCACCGAATCCCATTCCGTAAAGGAAAGCCGCGGTGAACAACGCCAGGCTGTTCGGCAGCCATGAGAGCAGGAGCATGGCCGCACAAATCAGCGCGGTGCCGGGCAGAAAAACCGCAATATGGCCCCTGCGGTCATAAATCTTTCCGGAAAAGATCCTGGACAGCATGAGGGCTGCGGCATAAATGATAAAATACCATTGAATGCCCGCGACCCCCTTCTCGTGGGTGTATAAAGGAAGGAAGGTCGCGATTCCCCCGAATGTGACCGTAATGAAAAAGATGAGAAGGGAAGGTTTTAAAGCGTTCTTTTCATAAAAATCCCACTTCACGGCGGCGGCCTTCCCCGGCTGCCATTCCACCTTCTTATACCGAATCAGGGAAGACAATAAAAAGGCCGTCAACCCCAAAGCCGCGCATATGGAAAACAATAAAGGAAAGGATATGTGCTCCGTCAGCACCAGGCCGAGAGAGGGACCGAAGGCCAAGGCGAGATTGCCGGAGAGCCCGTAATACCCCAGTCCTTCCCCCCTTCTGGAAGCGGGAATCAGATCCGTCGCGATCGTGCCGGCGGCCGTCGTCGACAATCCCCAGCCGGCCCCTTGAACGATCCGCATGGCAAACAGGAGGATAAGGCTCGTGATCAAACTGTAGGATCCTACGGAAATGACAAAAATGGCCAGCCCGGTCAAATAAACCATCCTCCTTCCCCTCGATTCGAGGGCATGACCGGCATACGGACGGACGGCAAGGGCGGACAAGGTGAAAATGCCGACGACCAGACCGATGAGCTGGTCATTCCCGCCGAGATGTTCCACGTATAACGGCAAAGTGGGCAATGTCATTTGGAAGCCCAAAAACACAAAAAAATTGGCAAGGCAGATCAGGACGAAGTCCTTGGTCCAAATCCGCTCTCTTCCCAAACTTTCCTTCTTTAACGCGCCCATTTGTCCTTGGTTCACGAAGAAACGCCCCCGTTGAAAAATGATGTCTGTATCATTATAGCATATCCTTTTTCCCGGAACGCCCAAGAAACGCCCAACCGCCACGAACACCCCGCGGTTCGCCCCGTTTTTTGGCCGCACGATGCCGCGTGAATCCGAAAGACGACGGAAAAAAATTCTTTCCTTGCAACACGGATTGCCGATCCTATATTTTCTTAATATTTAAACTTTTTCGCGCGTTGAAAAAGAGTAAAAAATCATTGCTGATTTCTTACTCTTTTCCGTTTAAGGAGGAACCATGCCATCCATTCCCCATTCGTTTATCGGTTTTCATATTCTTTTTTATATTGTTCGAACTCCCTTTCCGAACAATAAACAAAATGGCCGGGAGCCACTTCCCGCATTTCCGGCCGATCCTGATCCGTGTACTGATGGACGCTCGGATCGTACGGGATCCGTTTGCGGCTCCTTTCATAGTCCGGATCCGGGAGCGGAATAGCGGATAACAGGGACTTCGTGTATGGATGCAGCGGATGCTTGTACAAATCGTCGCTGTGGGCCAGTTCCACCAATTTGCCGAAATACATGACCCCGATGCGGTCGCTGATATATTTCACCATGGAAAGGTCATGGGCGATAAACAAATAGGTCAATCCCTTTTCCTTTTGCAGCCGTTTCATCAAATTGACGACCTGCGCCTGAATGGAAACGTCCAAGGCCGATATCGGTTCGTCCGCGATCACGAATTCGGGGTTGACCGCCAATGCCCGGGCGATCCCGATCCGCTGCCTTTGCCCGCCGGAAAATTCATGGGGGTAACGGTTGGCATGTTCTTCGTTCAAACCGACCGTCTCCAGCAGTTCGACGACCTTTTCCATCCTTTCCGTTTTGTTTTTGACAAGGCCGTGGATATCCATGCCTTCGGCGATAATGTCGACGACCTTCATCCGCGGGTTTAAGGAAGCGTACGGATCCTGGAAAATCATCTGCATTTTCCGGTTCAATTCTTTCAGTTCCTTTTTCGATTTGATCCGGTGAACATCCTTGCCCTGGTATAAAACCTGGCCTCCGGTCGCATTGTAAAGGCGGATGATCGTCCTTCCCGTCGTCGATTTTCCGCAGCCCGACTCGCCCACAAGCCCAAGGGTTTCCCCCTTGTAAATATCGAAGCTAACGTCGTCGATCGCCTTGACCATGTTGGGCTTGCCCGCGTTAAAATATTTCTTTAAATGTTTCACTTCCACAAGTTTTTCAGCCATTTAGAGACCTCCCTCGACCAAAACAGGATGTTCGAATGTTCCTGGCAAAACGCGTCTGCGCTGCTGAACAATTTTCGGAGGCTCTACTTTCGGCGAATTCGGATGCAAAAGCCAGGATTTGACGAAATGGGTCTCGGACACTTGGAACATCGGCGGTTCCTTTTCAAAATCGATCTGTAAGGCGTAAGGGCTTCTTCTCGCGAAGGCGTCTCCCACCGGCGGTTTGGTCAAATCGGGCGGACTGCCGGGTATGGCGTGCAGTTCTTCGCCATCGTTGGCGTCCAAGCTCGGAATGGAGGACAACAATCCCCATGTATACGGATGCCGCGGATCGTAAAAGATTTCGTCGGACGTCCCGATCTCCACAATTTGTCCGGCATACATGACCGCGACCCGGTCCGCCATATTGGCAACGACGCCCAAGTCATGGGTGATGAAGATGATGGAAGTTTCCAGCTTCTCCTTCAATCTTTTCATCAATTCCAAAATCTGCGCCTGAATGGTCACATCCAAGGCGGTCGTCGGTTCGTCGGCGATCAGCAATTTCGGCCTTGCCGCCACGGCGATGGCGATCATGACCCGCTGCCGCATCCCGCCGGAAAACTGGTGGGGATATTGGTTATAACGGCTGGCCGCATTCGGGATCCCCACCATATCCAACAGTTCGATCGCCCTTCGCTTCGCTTCCTGTCTCGAAACCTTTTCATTTTTCATGATCAATTCGTCAATTTGGCGTCCGACCCTCATCGTCGGATTCAAGGACGTCATCGGATCTTGGAAAATCATGCTGACGACGTTCCCGCGGATCTTTTCCATTTGTTTTTCCGTTTTCGGAACGATATCCTCACCGTCCAAAATAATTTGCCCTTTTGTGATTTCCGCGGGGGGCGTCGGCAGCAATTTCATAATCGCTTGTGCGGTAACGCTTTTTCCGGACCCGGATTCGCCGACGAGGGCCAGGGTTTCCCCCTTGTTCAGATGAAAATTCACCCCGCGAAGGGCATGGACGGTTCCGGACTGGGTATGAAATTTCACTTCCAGATCTTTGATCTCCAAGATTTTTTCCATCTCATGTCACCTCCTATTTCCGTAAGCGCGGGTCGATGGCATCACGCAGACCGTCCCCGATGACATTTAAAGCAAACATCGTCAAGCAGATGAAGGTGGCCGGGAAAAACAATCTCCACGGATAGTATTCCAACGCCGGCAACCCTTCATTGGCCATCGTTCCCCAGCTGGCAAGGGGCGGATTCAATCCCAATCCCAAGAAGCTCAAAAAGGCCTCGGTGAAAATCGCCGAAGGGATCGTCAAGGTCAAGGTGACCAGGATGGGACCCATCGCGTTAGGGATCACGTGTTTGAATAAGATCCGGTTGAAACTTGCGCCCAAGGTCCGGGCGGCCAAAACGAATTCCTGGTTTTTCATCTGCAGGACTTGCCCCCGCACAATACGCGCCATATTGATCCAGCCGGTGACGGTCATGGCGAGGATCATCGTCCAAAGTTCCTGTCCGAAAACGACCATAAACAAAATGATAACCAACAAGTAAGGAATGCCGTTTAATATGTCCGCGATCCGCATCATCACTTCATCGACTCTTCCGCCCTTATATCCGGCGATGCCGCCCCAGACGACACCGATCAATAAATCGATGAGCGCGGCCACCACACCGATCGTCAAGGATATTCTCGCGCCGACCCAAGTGCGCACAAATACGTCCCTTCCCAGATCATCGGTGCCGAACCAATGTTTCGCGGAAGGCGGCTGGTTGGTGTTCATCAAATCGTTCGTATCGTAGTCATACTTGCTGAACCACGGCACAAAAATGGCCATTGCCACGAGAACAAGCAGCAGGAAAACGCAAAACATGGCCAATTTGTTTTGCCTGAACCGGTAAAAGGCATCTCCCCAAAAACTGATGCTCTTCTTCTCGATTTTTTCCGCTTCTTCCAAATTCTGCCGGACGAGAACAAACTTTTCTTTTTCCCCGACGGATGACGTCATCTTGATCATACCCCCTCTTTCGCGGATACTTTGATGCGCGGATCGATCAGCCCATAAACGATATCAACCAACAATACGGCAAGCAAGAGGATGATGCTGTAGAAAGTGGTCACGCCCATGATGACCGTATAATCCCGGTTGGTAATGCTCTGCACAAAGTGGGCGCCAAGACCGGGGATGCCGAAAATTTTTTCGATGACAAAGCTTCCCGTAATGATGTTGGCGGTCAGCGGGCCCAAATAGGAGATGACCGGAAGAAGGGAATTTCTTAAGGCATGGCGGTAGACGATGACCCGCTCGCTGAATCCCTTCGACTTCGCCGTCTTGATGTAGTCATTGTTCAAGACTTCCAACATGGTCGACCTGGTCAAACGGGCAATATAGGCGAGCGGCATCATGGCCAGCGCCAGAGCGGGAAGAATGGTATGCTTAAACGAACCCCATGTGGCGATCGGAAACCATTGCAATTTGATGGCAAAAATATATTGCAAAACGGCAGCCATGATGAATGACGGAACGGAAATGCCGATGACCGCGAGGCTCATGGACGAGTAATCGATCCAGCTGTTCTGCCTGACCGCGGCGAAAACCCCCAGCAAAATGCCAAAGAATACGGCGATCAATAACGCTTCCAGGCCGAGATATAAGGAAACCGGGAAACCGTCGGCGATGAGATCGTTCACCGTCTGTCCCTTATATTTAAACGAGGGGCCGAAATCCCAGGTGGCCACTTTGACCAAATATTGGGCATATTGCTTGTACCACGGTTGGTCAAGGCCGTAATGGGCGTTCAGGTTCGCTTCAATTTCCGGGGGAAGCCTTTTTTCGGAAGTGAACGGGTTGCCCGGGGCAATCCGCATGAGGAAAAAGGTGATCGTGACGATGACGAACAAGGTAAGCAAAATGGATGCGAGACGCCGGAGAATATATTTAAGCACGCCTAACCACCTCCGTTTTAACTAAGTAAAGGGTATATGAGCGTGGCCCATATACCCCATTGAACAAACTCATTTTTATTCGAAGTAAGCCCATTTGAGCTGTACGTCTCCCAGGCCAGAGATAGCCACATCTTTGAGGTTGTCATTTTGTACCCAGGCATTGGTATAGAAGTAAATCGGCGCGACCGGCATTTCATCCATGAAGATTTTTTCCGCTTGTTTCAACAGTTCAAGGCGTTTTTCAGGATCCCGTTCTTTTTGAGATTGAATCAAATATTGTTTGAATTGCGGGTTTTCCCAACGGGTGTCGTTGTTTCCGCCGTTCTTGTCGCGGAAGAGTTCAAGGAAGTTGATCGGGTCGTTGAAGTCGCCCAGCCAGCCCATCCGTCCGACCATGTAGTCGCCGCGGTGAAGTTTTTCGATATAAACGGCCCATTCTTCGTTTTCAAGTTCGGTTTTGATCCCGAGGTTCTTTTTCCACATGTCTTGGATGGCCTGAGCGATCTTTTGGTGAGCTTCATCCGTGTTGTAAGCGATCTTGATGACCGGCAATTCGGACACATCTTTGTAGCCCAGTTCCTTCAAGCCTTCTTCCAGAAGTTTTTTCGCGGTTTCCACATCGTTGTCCTTGAAGTAGCCTTTTTCGTTTTCAGGGAACATGGACGGCGGAACTGCGGCCATCGCCGGGATTTGTCCCGCTTTCGTAATATTCTTTACGATCGCTTCACGGTCGATGGCATAGGCCAATGCTTTACGAATTTTCACATTATTTAAGGGTTTGACTTCCGTATTGAATTTGTACCAGTACACGCCGGCAATCGGCTTGATGTTCAAGATGCCTTCTTTTTCCAGCTGTTCAACGGAATCGGTCGGCAATGCCGAGAACGGCGCGCCTGCCCAGTCGAGTTCGCCTTTCTTGAACATGGACAGTTCCGTATTGACGTCTTCGATCATGTGCATCGTAATTTTTTCTAATTTTACGTTATCTTTATCCCAGTATTGGTCGTTTTTCACGAGCTCGATCTTGTTGCGGTGTTCCCAGGTCACCATTTTGAACGGACCGTTGGAGACGTAATCTTCTCCGGCGTTTTTATACCAGTCCGGGTTTTTCTGGGCGATTTTGCTGTTGATCGGCAAATACGTATAGAATGCGGTTAATTCCAGGAAATACGGAGTCGGTTGTTCCAAGGTGACGACCAAGGTTTTGTCGTCCTGGGCCTTAACCCCTACGGAATCCAGCGAAGCCTTTCCGGTGTTGGCGGCTTCACCGTTTTTCAAATAATAGAGCTGATAGGCGTATTGGGATTCGTTTTTCGGATCGAGCGCCCATTTCCATGCGTATTCAAAGTCGTGGGCGGTTACCGGGTCGCCGTTGGACCATTTGGCGTCGCGGAGCTTGAAGGTATAAACCGTCCCGTCTTCGGATACTTCATAATCCTCAGCCATGGCCAATTCCGGTTTGCCGTCCAGCCCGATGCGGGTCAAACCTTCAAAGGTGTTGCGAAGCACGGTACCGGAAGTGGTGTCATTGGCCAAGCCCGGATGCAGGGAAAATGGCTCGGTCTTGATGTTCACCCGGAATTCCTGCTTGGGCTTTTCCTTGCCGCTTCCCTTATCGCCGGCGCTGTTTTTCCCGCCGCAAGCGGAAAGAACCGTGCCTAAGGCCAAGAGCAGGGCGAGAAGTAACGCAAGCTTCTTCTTCATCGATTTCCCCCCTAGTTTGTTTTAAATCTCCATTTTCTGAAGATTTATATATATTATCATTATAATCGTTTTTTTCTTTTTTTCAATATAATTTTTTTATCCGCTCTTGTTATTAAATGCAGTAATCGTTTCACGGATTAATATTTTTTTAATAAAATTTTCGATAAGTATATATCGAATTTTTTTTTTGCGATATTTCCATAATGGCAGAATTTTAATTCGGAAAAAATAATATTTAAAAATAATAGTGGAAGGGGTTTCATGGCTTTTCCTAGAATGGGGCAGCAAAAATTGGAAGCGAAATTTCCGTCCCGTTTCCGCTTTTTTTCTTGGACAGAATTACTAGCACCAAGCAGTGAAAGGGTTTATGATGGTTGCATTATTGATGATGGTTGGTATTTATGCGTCTTGACTAAAATAAAAATTAGGATCTCGTTTAAATCTCCATTGTTTGACCTGTTCAGCTTGGAAAAGACATGGATGGGGCATAACTAACCTTTGGTGTTAGTTATGCCGTCCAAGTTTTTTTGCAAATCCTGAATCGATAAAATGGGATGATTTCTCGCCGGTTCCCGCCCATTTATTCCTTTTCGGCGGCGGGGATATTGGGGTATAATAATAGAAGCTGAAAGGGAAGTGACAAAGGAGGTAATAAGATGCGGTTAATCCTTATCCTCGGGGTGGCCATTGCCTTTTTGACAGCGATTCTCACATCTGGGTACGAAGACAAACCGGGCACTTTTTAAACAAGGGGCTTCGGCGGCTTCGAGTCCTGCCCGTTCAACGGCAAAACCCACAGACCGCGGTCTGTGGGTTTTGTGCCGTTTTATTTTCCCGTCGCATTTTCTTCCTAAAAAACGTCCGCCTCCGCCGGCAGTTCCGGACCGGCGATTTCCAGCCCCGGAAAGTTTTGCTGCCGCAGCGCTTCGTAAACCAATATGGCCGCCGTATTGGATAAATTCAAGGAACGGACGTTGCCGTTCATCGGGATGCGGAGGCATCTTTCCCGGTTTTTCCGCAGCAAATCCTTCGGAAGCCCGGTCGTTTCCTTTCCGAAAATGAAATAATATTCCTTCGCCGGATCGCGGAAATCGCATTCGCTGTAAGTCCTCTTCCCGAATTTGCTGATGTAATAATGCTCCCCGGTGCCGTTTTTATGAAAAAATTCATCGAGGGAATCATAGTAAAAAATTTTTACGAACGGCCAGTAATCCAGCCCCGCCCGCTTCAGCATCTTGTCATCGGTGGAAAAGCCCAGCGGACGGATGAGATGCAAAACGGTGTCCGTCGCCGCACAGGTTCTCGCAATATTTCCCGTATTTGCGGGTATTTCCGGCTGGTAAAGGACGACATGGATTCCCACCAATCATTCACCTCTTGTTTCAAGCCTGCTCGTACACCCGGACGGTCCGGGCAATCCTAAAATGCCGTGCCGGATCCGTCCGCCCCGGCATCGGAACGGAACCCGCCCCGCTGCCAGGACCATCGCCCGGATGCCGCCGTTTTATAATATTAGTGGCGGGACGGGTGCCCTCCCGTTTCCGGGAACGAAGGTTCCGCCTCGGTTCCCCTTCCTTTGGGCCGCACCGGCAGGTTCGCCGCTCCGGCCCGGGGCCAACCTTTGCGGCCAAAGCCTGCCGGGTCTGCCGAAGGTCCTTCTTTTGACCGCAACCGCGAGCCGCTTCTCCCGCCCGAACTCCGGGCCGCCTTCCTTTTATTATAAAGAAGCAAGACGAATCCTCTTCAAACATCCCGTTTTAGATCTTGTTGAATCCTTTTTTCTTGATGTAATCATGCACGTACAGGCGCTCATTTTTCATCAGGGTTTTGACCGCCTGCCCCGTCCAAGTATCGGCCCGCAGGCCTCCCGTCCGTTTGCGGTAATAAGACCGGACGGTTTCGTTGTATGCGCGAAGCTGTTCTATGTATTTGTTCTTATCCTTTTCGTACCCGTTTTCGTGGTAAATATGTTCCAGCGCCAAACGGGGTTTTTGTTCGTTTATTTTCGCCGGGTAGCCGACGGTCAGCCCAAACAGCGGCAAGACAAAATCGGGAAGATCCAAAATCCGGCTGACCTCCTCCAGGTCATTCCGCAAACTCCCGATATAGCAGATCCCCAGCCCCATCGATTCCGCGGCCAAGGCGGCATTTTGCGCGGCGAGGGCCGCATCGATCAGGGCGACCATAAACAATTCCGTGCTTTCCAGGTTCTTTGCGGCCTGCTCCCCTTCCATCTCAAAGGCGATGCGGTGGCGGTACAGGTCGGCGCAAAAGACGAACAAATGCCCGTTTTTTGCCACATGCCTCTGATTGGAGGCGATTTCCGCCAAGCGGGCCTTCTTTTCTTCATCGGTCACCCCGATGATCGAATAAGCCTGCAAAAAGCTGGATGTGGAGGCCGCTTGGGCGCATCGGATGATCGTTTCAATCTGTTCCTTCGTCAGTTTTTTCTCTTCAAAATCCCTGATCGAACGGTGGGAAAGGATGGTTTCTACGACAGGATTCATGACGTATTCCTCCTTTATTATGTACGTTTACGAAAAAATCGCCCCGTTTTCCCGGCGAAAATGGGGCGGATGTGGCTCGTGCCATCATTTTACTTCAAAAGGCATCCCGCAGGCAATTTCGGCGCCCTGGCTTTCCTGCACGCCTCCCGGCGAAACGTCACCCCGCTGCGGAGGCGGAATCGGCGGGCCAGCGCCGCCCAGCTTTTTCTAAGCGGACGCTCCGGAGGCGGAAACCTATTCTTCCCTGTCATCGACAATGGTCACGAACGTGTATTGGATGTTTTCCGTATAGGCGGATGAATCTTCGTATGACCAATAACGCATGCGGCTGTTCGTCGTATGGGCATTGACGAGGGGCATGCCGTCAGCGTCCTTCGCCGTTACGATCGTGGAATGGTCAAAGCGGCCATTTCCCTGGAAATCGTAAAAGATCACATCCCCCAGCTTCAGTTCGGCGGGATGGGCCACCCGTTTTCCCCTCAAACCGACTTTCGACGATAATAAATACTGGCGCAAGGAATGGGAGGTGGACCAGCTGTAGCTCCAATTTTTGTTTTGCATCCACCATCCCTTGCTCCGGTCCGGGTAGCCCCGCATCGGCGCGCCGCCCGCATAAAGGCATTGGGAAATAAAATTGGTGCAGTCCACGGCAAATTTTTCAAACCGGGGATTGTAGTCGTTCCACCAGCGCTCGGCATACTGGACCGCCCGCAGCCGGTCGTAAATGAAACGCAATCTTTCCGCTTCCTCCGCAAACTCGCCCGCCAGCCGGTAATCGGCCTCTTCCTCCGCGGGTTCCTGCTCCTCGTCGGAAACGAAGACATTTTGATAGAAAGTGGCCACCCGGTTCTCCACTTCCTGCTCGAGGTAATAGCGGTCTTTCTGCTTGATGAACAGCGATAATTCCAGGTCGTAATCCACCCGCTTCAATTCGGATTCTTCCCGGATCCCGTTGATTTTTCCCCTGGCTTCCGCCTTGATGATTTCCGCACCCCGTTTTTTCATCAGCTGCTTTTTCCGGGTGATTTTCCCGCAGCCCGTCAGACGATCGTCGACACATTGTTTCACACGCCTTAAAGCGGCGTTTTTGATGTGCTCCAGCATGCGCCTCACTCCCCTTCTACTATGAATGTATGTAAAAGGGGCGGGGCGTTGAACTTTTATTGCAGCATTTTCAACGCTCGGCCGATTTCCGCCAACACCTGTTCCGATTTTTCCCTATCCCGGGCGGAGGACAAAATCTCCTTCGCCCTTTCCCCTCCGATTTTTCCCAACGCCCAGGCCGCCGTCTTCCGGATCACTTCCCGGGGATCTTCCGCCAAAACCTTCCCCAAGTCCTCAACGGCAGTCACGTCTTTAAAATGGGCAAGGGCGATAATCGCGTTCCGCTGAATCGGCTTTTTCCCCCGCCAGGCGCCGGACATGTGTCCGAATCTTTCCTTAAATTCCCGGTTCGAGATCGACAAGAGCGGCTTTAAAAGCGGCTTTGCCGCCTCCGGATCCGGTTCGAATTCCGGATGAAAATGAAAATCTTTTCCTTTGTTATAAGGGCATACGACCTGGCAGGTGTCGCAGCCGTACAGCCGGTTGCCGATTTTTTTGCGGTAGGGTTCCGGGATGTCCTCTTTCGTTTGGGTCAAATAGGAAATGCATATTTTCGCATTGATTTGGCCGGCACGGACGAGGGCGCCGGTGGGACAGGCTTCCAAACATCGATTGCAGGATCCGCACCGATCCTCGATCGGGGCATCCGGCTCAAAAGGAATATTCGTAATCAATTCCCCCAGGTAGACATAGGATCCGAATTCCGGGGTAATGATGGCGCAGTTTTTCCCGCTCCATCCGATCCCCGCCCGCTCGGCCACCGCCCGGTCGGCGAGGGGCCCCGTATCGACCATCGGTTTATACCGGGCGTCGGGGACTTTGGAACGGATGAACTGCCCCAGTTTTTCCAGCTTGTCATTCAACACCCGGTGGTAGTCTTCCCCCCAGGAAGAACGGGCAAAAATCCCCCTTCTTTCCTCCCGGTTGCCCCGGACGGGGTTTTTCATTTTTGAAGGGTAACAGACGGCAATGGAAATGATCGATTGGGCGCCCTCCAAGGAAAGCCGGGGATCGGTCCGTTTTTCGATGTCCGGCTCTTCGAAGCCGGATTGGTAATTCAATTCCCTTTGCCGGATCAGCCGGTTTTTTAATTCGGTGAAAGGATCGGCGGTCGTAAACCCGATTTTGTCGATGCCGATCTCCTTGCTGTACGCAATGATTTCCTTCTTCAAAGTGTTCAGCGCTTCCATCGCCGGTTCTGCCCCCTTCCGTCCCTACCGTCATCATTATATTTCCCCAAAAAGGAAAAAACGCAATGCTTCGTTCTTTCCGAAACGAAACACTGCGTTGATGCAATATGTATGAAATAATTTCAGCAATGTTTATAATAACACGGCAAAAATGATTTGTAAACCGTTTTTGTCATAAATTGTGCTTTTTTCCCCATTCCCCTGCGGGTTCGGGATATTACCGGGAGAAACCTTCGTCCTCCGCCGGCGGCTCGTGAAACCTTTCCCGGTTCGGGTCCTCGCGAAAGGGTCCGGATCCTGGCGGCCGGCCTTCTGATCCGGGCGGCAATATCCGCCATATCGGGAACGGGAATGAAATGATATGGGGGCTCCGTACGGTGCCGGATCCGGTGCTTGGAGCAGCAGTCCTTCCGGAACCGCCCGGTTCTTCCTCTTTTCCGCAAAGCTCCCTTACACATGCCGGGGGTTGCTTTTCCTCCACTGCCGAAAAGACCGCGGAAACCCGCCGAATGTGTCCCGGCTTCCTTCCCGGACGCCCCCTCCTTTGCCCTTTCGCGGCCGCCCGGGATCCCCGCCGAAGCCCCATGCCGGGGCCCGAACTTCCCGGCGGGAAATGGAAAACGGAAAGACCGGCCGTTCATCTTCCGGGCTTTCCGTCACCATCTCCTTAAAATCCGGGGATCGGGATTTCGGCCGTTTATCCTCCGGGCTTTCCGTCCCTTCACTTTTTCACGCTTTGGACATAACGTTCGCGGAACACTTGCATTCCTTCATCTTCGTTCAAATTCTTCAAATCCCGGTTCGTCACCCTGCCGTTTCCCATCTTCACGACATAGACATCGACGGTCTTTTTCCCCCACTGTTCGTAAACGTCTTCCACGGTTTCAAAATATAAATCGATTTTGTTTCCTTTGATGGCCCCTCCCTTGTCGGCGACGACCCCATACCCGTATTCGGGGATGAAGAGGATGGTCCCGAGCGGGAAAACATTCAAATCCGCCGCAATGGTCGAGTATAAATCCCTCTTGACTTTTACCCCCGAATAGGTGATGCCGAAATCGGGATCCCCGGGCCGCTTCCCCGTGGATTCGTAACCGGCGGTATAGCCCGTGGCGACGACTTTCACCTTCGGGTACTTTTCCCAGTCAAAGGCCTCTTCCAATGGGGGGACTTTTCCTTGGATGGAGGTGCTCGATGAAATTTTCGTTTCTTCCCGTTTTTCTTGGTTTAATGTTTTATAAGATAGATTGACTTCTTTCAACGCATGGATGTATGGAAGATCATCGGATGAATATCCGCCGTAATTCGCTTCCTCAAGCAAAAATCCCGCAGCTTCCGCTTTAATTCCTGTCCATTTGATCCCCGTCAATGCCTGAAATGTCGTCAAAAAGGCGGCGACAAACAGCACGGTCATGACGATCCTTCTTAACCATCTGGATAAAGTCGGCATAAAAATTCACTCCTCCCGAATCTATTTCTTTCCTAAATTGGCAAGAAATATTCACGGGAGGAGCTGAAATCTTTGCTGGCAAAGGATATTTAAAACATTTGATAGCCTTTTTGGCGCAGGATGCGGATGGCAATCCCCGAGAGAACGGCCCCGGCAAACCCGGACAGCAAAATGATCACATCCGCCGCATGGAGGGAAAGGATCCGCTCCCACAGGCGGCCAAGGGATTCCCCCGGCTTGGTGAAGTATTCATACCATTTCACCTGATCGATAATGAAGATGACGACGATCGGATAAAGGGCGGCCATCAGCCACGTCATCCGCAGCACCATGTTCAAGATAAAACCGATGCCGAAAAAAAGAACGAAAAACAGCAGCACGGAAACCGCCATTTGGATGATCGTGATTTGCACGGCAAATGCTCCTCTCCTACATGCTAATTTTAGTTTACTGAAGAAAAAAGGCGCCCGTCAAATCACGCGAAGGCGGTTTGCGTCCCTTCCGCCCGCATCCGGATGAAGGATCTCGGATGGCCGGTAACGGCGGAAAGGCTCCACGGGGAGCATCCGTCTCTTCCTGGGGTTGCGTCCGTCCCTTTGCCGGAGATCCGCTTTCCGCCGCCATGGGAAGCCTCCGTTTCTCCCGGGGAATGCGTCGGAAAAGGATTTCCCTTCGCTTAGGGGACGCGGAGCCGCGGACCGGGCCCCGGAAACCGGATCTCCCTTCGCCGGCTTGCGGCTTAACCCGGAAAAAAAGGCCGGCGTTCCGCCGGCCGATTTTTTTCCGGATTTATAACAGTTTGAACTTTCCTTTTTTTAGGACGAGCGGAAGTCCGCCGACCAAATAGAGGGCGCGGTTGTCCACCACTTTTTTCATGAAGGCCGCCTTAAAGCCGGTCAATTTTTTCCCGAAGACGATGGCGACGGCGTCTTTTTCGCCCAAGGAACAAACCGTCCCCTTGTTGTCAAAGACGAAATCATCCAGTTCTTGATTGCGGATTAAAGCGGCGATATTCTTCGCGGTATGTTCTCCCTGCTGCATGGCGATCTGCGCCGTCGGCGGATAGGGTCGGTTCGTTTCTTCATTGATGACGAGCGAGCAGTCGCCGATGACGAAAATATTCTCGTGTCCGGGCATCCGCAGATACATGTCCACTTTGACCCGGCCTCTCATGTTCTCGAACCCGGATTTTTCAATGACGGAATTTCCCCGGACCCCTGCGGCCCAGATCACGGTGCCAGCCTTGATGAGCTCCGTTTCGTTTTCCCCTTTGCCGACGACGACCCCTTCCGGCGTGCATTCTTTAATCGGCGTGGAGATGCGGAACTCGACGCCTTTCTTCTCCAGCAGGGAGACGGCGTAATTGACCAGTTCGGGATCGAATCCGGGCAGGATGACCGGCGCCGCTTCCACGCAGATAATCTTCACTTTCTTCGGATCGATGTCGTATTCTTCACACAGTTCGGGAACGCGGTTGACCAATTCCCCGAGGAACTCGATGCCGGTAAAGCCGGCGCCGCCGACGACGATGGTCAAAAGTTCCTCCCTTTTTTCATCCTCCGCCTTGTAGGTGGCGAATTGGTATTCAATATGCTCGCGGATTTTTCTGGCCATGTTGACATTGGTGATCGACAGGGCATGTTCCTTCAATCCTTGGATGCCGAAGGTTTCCGATTCGCCGCCCAAGGCAATGACCAAATAATCGTAATGGAGTTCGCCGCCGGCCAAAATCACCTTTTGTTCGTCCGCCTTGATTTCCTCGACGGTATCTTGGATGAATTTCACCCGGTTCGTGTTGACCACGTCGCGGATGCGGTAGCGGACCCGGTCGTGATGCAGCGTGCCGGCGGATGCTTCATGCAGCCACGTCGTTTCATAGTGGTAATCGTTTTTGTTCACCAAGACGATGTCCGCTTCGTTGGGGTGCAGCAACTTCTGCAGTTTGACGGTCGCCATCAGGCCGCCGTACCCCGCGCCTAATACAACAACAGCTGGTTTCTTTACCATCTTTCACCCTTCTCCCATACTTTTGATTCAAAAATGCTTTCCATTTTCTCCCTTCGCCGAATCGGGGGAAAGTTTGTGTAATTCTTCACTAACTAATTCATAAAATGTTACTAATTTTTTCACAAAAACTTAACATCTGTTTCAAATCCATCATAGCCCTTTTTCCTAAAATTTTCAATATCACTGCTTCAATATTTTTTCCCTTTTTCCGGAAACGCCATCGGCCTTCCTATTATTTGCTTTTGTAACAGTTGTGTTAAAATATAGGGGGTAAAAAGGAATGGAGGGATTTTTTTGAAAGAAGATAAACACATTTATGACATAACCGTGATCGGCGGCGGTCCCACCGGTCTTTTTGCCGCTTTTTACGGCGGGCTGCGAAACGCCACCGTTAAAATCATAGAGAGCTTGCCCCAGCTGGGCGGCCAACTGGCGGCATTGTATCCGGAAAAATATATCTATGATGTGGCCGGGTTCCCGAAGATCCGGGCCCAGGATTTGGCCAACGCCCTGATCGAACAAGCGAAAATGTTCAATCCGACCGTCTGCCTGGAACAATCCGTTCAAAAGGTGGAAAAGCTGGACAACGGCATTTTCCGGCTGACGACGGACAAGGAAATCCATTATTCAAAAACCGTCATCATCACCGCCGGAAACGGCGCCTTCCAGCCGCGGCGGCTGGAACTGGAAGAAGCCAAACAATATGAGGGAAAAAATCTCCACTACTTCGTCACCGACCTCCAATATTTTTCCGGGAAAAGGGTGGCCGTCTTCGGCGGGGGCGACTCCGCGGTCGACTGGTCGCTCATGCTTGAGCCGATCGCCAAAAAAGTGACGATCATCCACCGCAGGGACAAGTTCCGTGCCCATGAAAGCAGCGTGGAAAAGCTGAAAAATTCCAAGGTGGAAATCAAAACCCCCTTTGTCCCGGCGGAGCTGATCGGAGACGGGGAAAAAATTGCACAAATCGTGCTGAAGCATGCGAAAGAAGAGACGACGGAAGTCCTCGACGTGGACGAAGTGGTCGTCAACTACGGTTTTATCTCCTCCCTCGGTCCGATCAAAGACTGGGGCCTTGATATCGTAAAAAATTCCATCGTCGTCAATTCGAAAATGGAAACGAACATCCCCGGCATCTACGCCGCAGGAGACATCTGCACCTATGAAGGGAAAGTGAAGCTGATCGCCACCGGGTTCGGCGAAGCGCCGATCGCGGTGAACAACGCCAAAGCCTACATCGACCCGAAAGCAAGGGTGCAGCCGGTCCACAGCACTTCCCTTTTCGAACAATGAGGAACAGATCAGTTCCAATGTTTTTGGATCGTCAAGATTTCGCGCCTCCCGGCCGGGAACGCCCGCGGGCGGGGCGGGCGCTTCAATGCCCGGACCCGAATACTGGATGAAGTCCAAACTCGGTGTAAAACCGGATACCGGATCCATTCCATAATTTGTGCAAAAACCCGGAATCCCGATCAATTGCATAATTTGAGCAAAACCCGGAATCCGGATCAATTCCATTATTTGTGCAAAATATCGCCGCTAAGCGATTCCAATTACGTAAAGAAAATGTTCGCCGACCGGGAGTCGAATTTTTCACAATCACTTGGACTTGGCCGAATACTGATTCCGGAATGACAGTTCCGGAAACAAGATGCCCGAAGCCGGCACCTGCCTTCAAAAAGGGAATAAAACATGCGGCGCAAGGCGGGGAATCATGCATCTTTCCCCCGTTGCCGCAATCGGAAACCGTCCGCAAAGCGTTTTTCGTCAAGTATTTGCGGACGTTTTTTATTCCAGCCAATAAAAAATGGATACATCGGTTAAGGGCGCTCTCCTCGGGGAAAAGTCCGCGTTTTTAAAACCGTCCAGTCCTTAAATGATTCGCATGCAGGCGCAACTGACTTCCCATACGGGAAGTTTTCTCTTCTGCCTTCTCCAACTGTGCTTGCTATCTTTTCAAAATCGTTTCGGCGGGTCCTTCCTTCCCCGATTTTGCCGACCGGAAATTCGGTGCGGACCTTGAACGTTTTTAAACGTTTCTTATCCGCCCCGTTTTCCGTCCCCCTTGCCCCGTCCAAACAGGGTTTTCATGACGATTGATCCGGATCGGCCGCTAATCCGGCGAACATGGCACTTGCTCCTTTTTCATCCAGCTACGACCGTTGTTCAGGGAATATGATCGATTTTCGAATTATAAGGCGCACGGTCTTTGTCCGTTCACCTGTTGTAGGGGCCTGATTTTGCCCGCAAATATTTTATTCATTCTGTTGCCATGCAGGGTTGGAGCATATCGGCGGATCTTCTGCGTCTACACCCGCCTGTTATATCAAAATTTTTTGAACTGGATTCGACAGCCAGGGCAGGGCCGGGGCCTCCTCTTTTGTCATACTGTTGTCAGAACTTCTTTTTTACGGGGTTCCGGAGGGATTGTCTGCAAGAGACCGCTGGTTCAAATCACCTATATTCCCGGTAAGTACGGGGTCTAAGGCCCGTTGTCAGGAGCTCCGGCATTCCCCGCCCGATGGCCATGAGCCGGCATGGGAGGTTCATGGTTCAACTTGATATTATTTCCGCCATAGAAGGTTCATGGATCAACATGGATGGTCCTCTGACCGCCTTGAAAGGTTCATGATTCAAGGTGGATGGTCCTTTGACCGGCATGCAAGATTCATTGTTTAACTTGGATGGTACTTGACCGGCATGGGAGGTTCATTGTTTATCATCGAAGAGGAATGTTCAACATTCATGGATTTCCGGGCCGGTATGTCCAACATTTTTCTTCCCTTCGTCCCCCGGCTGTTCAACAACCAAGGAAAAATGTTCATCATTTTTTGCCAAACGTTCAAAGAAAGGTACTCTTTGTCCAAAATCCCGGGTAAAACGTCCGACATTCATTCCGGGTTACGGCACGGAGTGTCCAACATCTTAACCAGAACGTTCAACATCTGAAAAAAAACGTCCAACACCGCACGGGACTGTCTAACATTTTCAAAAAAATGTCCATCATTTGAAAATTTTTGTCCAACATGGAAAAAAATTTGTCCAACATGGACGAAAAAATATCCATCATCGCGGAAAAAACGTCCATCACCGCATGAAAAATGTCCAACATCGTTCCCCAGCGAACGCATCCCGGATGAATTGAAATACGCCGCCTCTGGCTTCCTCCCAATGGGAACCGGAGGCAGATTATCCTTTAAGGTAAGTGCCGTACAGAATGGAAGATGAAATCGCCGGGCGGGACAAAACCAACAGCGATCATTGGTCACCCCGCCAATGGAAGGGCCTGATTTTTCCCAAAAATATTTTACTCTTTCGCAAATGAGAGATCCGGACGCTCCCGTCCGGATCCTATCTTTTTAAGGTAAATGACTCCTCCCTTTTAAGGCTTGTTCCCATAGGATCATCCCTTCCCCGACAGCATAGAAAGGATGGAAAAGGCCGGCGATTTCCATTTATTCTTTCCGCCTCCGGTTTCCATTGAAATGAAAAAACCTGAGTCCTTGGCATAGCGGACCCAGGCCGATTCCCGCCATCCAGGCAGCGGCTTTAAAAGGGATTTTCTTCCTTTTTCCATATATTGAAACGCTCAGCATTTTTCCGGCGTACCCGCCACTTTCGCCGTGCGGAAGGAAGCCCCGCAGCCGCAGGACGCTATGGCGTTCGGGTTGTCGATCGTAAAACCGCCGCCCATGAGCGTTTGCTTATAATCGATTTTCGTCCCTTGCAAGATCGGTGCGCTCGTTTGATCGACGAGCACCTTGACCCCATGTTGTTCGATGATTATGTCATCCTCATTGACATGATCGTCCACTCCCATTCCGTAGGAGAGCCCGCTGCATCCGCCGCCTTTGACGGAAATGCGCAAGTACGCGTCCTCCATGCCGTTTTCCTTCAACATATCCTTGATTTGGTAGGCGGCGGCCTCCGTTAACCGGATGACGTCAGCCATCGTTTGAACCTCCCTTCCACGTTTCTCGTTTGCCATCTTATGAGATAGTATATCCCTTTTCGCCGGGACGCTCAACGATTTAAAACGACGGTTCTTCCCTGGGCGGAGATATATATTTGCGCCGGGCAATTTTTCCGGGACGCCCGACGATTTAAAACAACGGTTCTTCCTCGAGGCGGTGATAAATGTTTTCCACCAGCTTTTCCGGATCTTCCCCCGTGACGATCTCCCCGTTCACGAGGGCGAATAAATGCCCGGCGCAGAATTCGCAATGGTTTAAACAGCTGTATTCGATCACATCCAAATTCGGATCGTTTTCCAATATCTCCAAGGCCCGCCAGGACCCGTTCGCCAAATTGCTCATGCAAAATTCAATGATCGGATTCATCGTTCTCACCTCAAAATCTTTCCGCAAAACCATCTCCTTTGTTTAAGAATGCTACCCGAACCCGGGCTCGCGGTCAATGATTTTGCTTGATTTGCAAAGGGGTCATTGTTTAAGCCGCATTTTTTGTTATAATTTTTTGTGAGTGTTTACAAAACTTTTTTAAGATAATAATCATTCAAAACTGGAGATTGCTGATAAAGGGGATTATGCACATGAAAAAGCTAGTCGTGTTGGGCGGCGGTTACGGGGGCATGACTTTGCTGCAGCGCCTTCTTGCCAAAGGGCTGCCGGAAGGCCATTCCCTCCTGCTCATCGACCGGACGCCGTACCACTGGTTAAAAACGGAATTTTATGCGCTGGCTGCCGGCACGATTTCCGATCACCACATTCGGGTTCCTTTCCCCGAAAGCCCGCAATTGGAATATTTATGCGGCCACGTGGTAAAAATTGACCTGGACAACCGCCTTGTCCATTTAAAAGATCAGGAACCGGTCAAATACGACGAGCTCGTGATCGCCTTGGGATGCGAGGACAGGTACCATCAGGTGCCGGGCGCGAAAGAACACACCCACAGCATCCAGACGATCGAAGCCGCAAGGGCCGCCTACCAGGCCATCCATAATCTCCCGCCGAAAGGGAAAGTGGCGATCGTCGGGGCGGGCCTGAGCGGCGTCGAACTGGCAAGCGAACTGTGCGAAAGCCGGCCGGACCTGGAGGTTTTTTTATTCGACCGGAGCAAAAGGATCCTTTCCGCTTTCCCGGAACGGCTGAGCAATTACGTGGAGTCCTGGTTCCGGGAACACCGCATCCATTTGGTCCGGGAAGCGAATATCACCAAAGTGGAAGAAGGGGTGCTGTACAACCGCGGGGAGCCGGAGGATTTTGACGTTATCGTCTGGACGGCCGGCATCCAGGCCAATAAGATCGTCCGCGACTTGGACGTGGAAAAAGACGGCGGCGGCCGCGTCCTTTTAACCCCCCACCATACCATCCCAAATTACGACAACGTGTTCGTTTGCGGCGATTGCGCGAGCCTCCCCTTCGCCCCGAGCGCCCAATTGGCGGAACGGCAGGCGGAACAAATTGCCGATGTTTTGCTCAAACGCTGGGCGGGGGAACCGCTGCCGCCCGAACTGCCCCGCATCAAGCTGAAGGGAATTTTAGGATCCCTCGGAAAAAAGCACGGCTTTGGACTGGTTGCCGACCGCCCGATCACCGGCAGGGTGCCCCGGCTGTTAAAATCCGGCGTGCTGTGGCTTTATAAATTCCATAACGGGTAATTCAGCCGCCGGAGGCCGGATCCGCTTCCGGCTTCTCCGGAAAATTTGCCCCGGCGCCCCCGCCGACCGCCCGCGGCGGATGGAAGGCACGGCGCCTTTCCCGCCCCCTTCCGTCCTTTCATCCGCTATTCTTTCCTTCTTCCCGCAAAGCCATGAGTCCCCGCCAGGCATCCCGTCCGTTCCCTTTCCCCTTCCCGGTCTTTTTCGTCCCCAAAATTCCTCCCTGCCCGGCCGTGAAAAAGGCTTTCCCCAAAGCAAACGGCGATTTTCCAAACCTCCGATCGAATCACGGACGGTTATGGAATATTTTTCCTCAGAAATGAAAGGGTTTTCCAAAATTTTCTTTAAAAAATTGTTATAGACAAAGAAAAAAATGTGGTATAAAATTAGTTCTGAATATTCTATTTATTGGTCTTTTTAAAATAGAAAAAGGGGGATTTATATTGTTTAATTTTAGAAAATTCTTACTAATCTTTTTGGCATCATGTCTTGTTTTTTTTACCGCCGCATGCGGCAATTCAGAGAAAGGTTCATCGTCCGGTGATACGATCAAAATCGGACTGAATCTCGAATTGTCCGGGCAAGTCGCATCCTACGGAAGCTCCGCAAAGGAAGGGGCCGAACTGGCCGTTGAAGAAATCAACGCGAAAGGCGGCATCGACGGGAAAAAACTGGAATTGGTCACCGTCGACAACAAATCCGACAACTCCGAATCGACGAGCGCGGCCATCAAATTGACCACCCAAGAAAAGGTGGTTGCGATCATCGGCCCGGCAACCAGCGGCGCGGTCATGGCGGAAAAAGACGTGGCGACGGAAAATAAGACGCCCGTCATCACCCCTTCCGGGACCAATGAACGGATAACGGTCAACGAAGACGGTTCCGTCAACGAATACATGTTCCGGACGTGCTTTATCGATCCGTTCCAAGGAAAGATCGCCGCGACCTTCGCCGCCGACGAATTGAAACTGAAGAACGCGGCCATCTATACCGACAATTCCAGCGATTATGCGAAAGGCCTGGCGGCCGCCTTTAAAGAGACCTTCCTTGAAAAAGGCGGCAAGATCGTCGCGGAAGAAGCTTACGCCGCCAAGGACACCGACTTCCGTTCCACGCTGACGCGCATCAAGGCCGCCAAGCCGGATGTCGTCTTCATTCCCGGCTACTATGAAGAAGTCGGTTTGATCATCAAGCAGGCCCGGGAGCTGGGAATCGACGTGCCCCTGATCGGAGGGGACGGCTGGGATTCCCCGACATTGGTTAAACTCGCCGGGAACGAGGCTTTGAACAACGCTTACATGCTCGCCCACTACGCTTCCGACGATCCGGATGAAAAGATCCAATCCTTCGTCGAAGCTTTCAAAAAGAAATTCAACGGGAAATCGCCCAACGGCTTCAACGCTTTAGGGTATGACTCGGTCTACTTCCTGGCCGACGCCATCAAACGGGCCGGCAGCCTGGACGGCGAAAAAATCAAGGACGCCCTCGCGGAAACCAAAGGATTGAAATTGGTTTCCGGGACGCTGACGGTCGATGAAAACCACAACCCGATCAAAGCCGTAACGATCATGAAATTCGAAAACGGCACGGCGAAATTCCATTCGAAAGTCAATCCGTAATGCACGAGGATTTTTCATAGGCAAAGCGGCACCGGTCGTATGGGGGAATTATTCCCCCGCTCCTTTTTTATGCAAGAAATTTCGCTTCTGGGCCGGAACAAACGGATATCCCTTTCCGTCATCATCTTTTTCATGCAAGGAAAATCGCTTCTGGGGGGAACCAACCGATGGAATTGATTCAGCAATTGATCAACGGCATTTCACTGGGGAGCATATACGCGTTGATCGCATTGGGTTATACGATGGTATACGGCATCATCAAATTGATTAATTTCGCCCACGGCGACGTGTTTATGGTCGGCGCCTTCACCGGGTTTTATCTGATTACGGTCTTCCATCTCCCCTTCGTCCTGGCCCTCGTTCTGACCATGCTCATCACCGCCCTGCTCGGCGTGGTGATCGAACGGGTCGCCTACAAACCGTTGCGGAATGCGACAAGAATTGCGGCTTTGATCACCGCCATCGGCGTATCGCTGCTCATCGAATATACGACCATTTATTTGCGGGGCGCCCAACCGGCGGCCTATCCCGACGATATCATTCCGAACAAAACCATTGCGATTTCCGGGCTGACCATCAGCAGCCAGTCCATCGTCATTCTCGCCGTCTCGGTGACGTTGATGATCATCCTCGAATTATTCATCCATAAAACCAAAACGGGAAAAGCCATGCGTGCCGTTTCCGTCGATGCGGATGCCGCCCGGCTGATGGGAATCAATGTGGACCGGACCATCTCCGTCACCTTCGCCATCGGTTCCGCCCTGGCGGGGGCGGCGGGTGTCGCCTTCGGGATCTACTACATCAAGATCGAACCGTTAATGGGCATCATCCCGGGATTGAAGGCGTTCATCGCGGCGGTTTTGGGCGGAATCGGCATCATCCCCGGCGCCATGGTCGGAGGAATGCTTTTGGGCATCGTCGAAGCCCTCGTCAGCGCGGCGGGTTTTTCCCTCTGGCGCGACGCGGCGGCCTTTCTCATCTTGATTTTGATCCTGCTGTTCAAACCTTCCGGGCTGTTCGGCAAAAACATCAGGGAGAAGGTGTGATTCATGAAAATCAACAAAAAATTTTGGATCCCGTTTTCCTTGGCCATCGTTTTTTACGCGGTGGTGCAATTTCTCCTTTCCTCCGGAACGTTGAATCCGTATTACGAAAACACCTTGTTTCTCATTTGCATCAACCTCATCTTTGCCGTCAGCCTCCATCTGATCATCGGCATCACGGGGCAATTTTCCATCGGCCATGCGGGATTCATCGCCGTCGGCGCCTACGTTTCGGCCGTTTTGACCATGAAAATGCATCTCCCCTTCCTGCTTGCGATCGCTGCCGGCGGGATTGCGGCGGCGATTGCGGGAATATTGATCGGCGTTCCCAGCTTCCGTTTAAAAGGGGATTATTTGGCGATCGCCACGTTGGGATTCGGTGAGATCATCCGCATCATCCTGTTAAACATCGACTATGTCGGCGGCGCCGCCGGAATGAACGTCTCCCGTTTAACCAATTGGACGATCCTGTTTTTTTCCGTCCTCATCACGATCATCGTCATCAACAACTTCACGAAGTCAACCCACGGCCGGGCATGCATCGCCCTGAGGGAAGATGAAATCGCCGCGGATGCGATGGGAATCAACACCACGTATTACAAAGTCATCGCCTTCGTCATCGGTTCCTTTTTCGCCGGGGTGGGCGGCGCCTTGTACGCCCATAATTTCTACATCATCCAGCCGCAGGTTTTCGGCTTTTTAAAATCCTTCGACATCTTGATCTTCGTGGTTTTGGGCGGCCTGGGAAGCCTTTCGGGAACCGTCATCTCCACGGCCCTGCTGACGATCGTTTCCATCTATTTGCAGGACTACCCGGAAACGCGGATGATCCTGTACAGCATCGTCCTCATACTGACGATGATCTTCCGCCCGCAGGGCTTAATGGGGACAAAAGAATGGACGGATCTGTTTAAAAAATACGGAAAAATGGGGGGCAACCAGAATGGCAAACAAACCGTTGCTTGAAATGAAACAGGTCGGCGTCCAGTTCGGCGGATTGAAAGCCGTCTCGAACATCAATCTCGAAATGTATGAAAACGAACTGGTGGGGCTCATCGGGCCGAACGGGGCGGGAAAAACGACCATCTTCAATCTGCTGACCGGCGTGTATCCCCCGACGGAGGGAGAGATCAGACTGCAGGGGGAATCCATCGTCAAGCTTCCCCCGTATAAAATCACCCAAAAGGGGATCAGCCGCACCTTTCAAAATATCCGCCTGTTTAAAGAATTGACGGTCTTGGACAACGTCAAAGCGGCCTATCATTCCTTGGCCAAACATTCCATCCTGAGCTCCGTCTTCCGGCTGCCTTCCCATTTCTCCGGGGAAAAGGAAATCGAAGAGAAGGCCGTCTCTTTCTTAAAAATTTTTAACCTGGATTCGAAAAAGGACGAATTAGCAAAAAATCTCCCCTACGGCCAGCAGCGGCGGCTGGAGATCGCCAGGGCCCTGGCCGCCAACCCGAAGCTCCTCCTGCTGGACGAACCGGCGGCGGGCATGAACCCGAAGGAAACCCAGGAATTGATGGAGTTGATCCGTTTCATTCAAAGGGAATTTCATCTGTCCATTTTATTAATTGAACATGACATGCCTCTTGTGATGGGCATATGCCAAAGGATCATCGTTTTGGATCACGGGCAAAAGATCGCGGAAGGTTCCCCCGAAGAGGTCCGAAACGACAAGAGAGTCATTGAGGCGTATCTCGGAGAGGAGGTCGTGTCATGATCCGGGTAAAAAATTTAAACGTGTATTACGGCCAAATTCACGTGCTGAAGGATCTATCCCTGGAAGTGAACGAAGGGGAAATCGTCACCTTGATCGGCGCCAACGGCGCGGGAAAAACGACCTTGTTAAAAACCATTTCCGGCTTGATTAAACCGAAATCCGGCTCGATCACCTACAAAGGCCGGGAAATCCACGGCAAACCGGCTCCGACGATCGTAAAGGCGGGAATCTCCCAAGTTCCCGAAGGACGCCGGGTGTTCCCCAACTTGACGGTGGAAGAAAATCTGGAATTGGGGGCATATCTCAGAAAAGATAAGGCGGCGGTGGCCCAGGATTTCAAAAAGGTTTACGACCTTTTTCCCCGCCTTTCCGAACGAAAAAAACAATTGGCCGGGACCCTGTCCGGCGGGGAACAGCAAATGCTGGCCATCGGCAGGGCCCTGATGTCGAGGCCGTCCCTGCTTCTCTTGGACGAACCGTCCATGGGGCTGGCCCCGCTGCTGGTCAAGACCATCTTCCAAGTCATCCGGGAAATCAGCGAAAGCGGCACGACGATCCTGCTGGTGGAACAAAACGCAAATTTGGCATTGGGGATCGCCGACCGGGCGTACGTATTGGAAACGGGGAAAATCGTCCATTCGGGGAAGGCGAGCGACATCTATAACAGCGAACAAATTAAAGCCGCGTATTTGGGGGGCTGAAGGGGCCTGCGGCCGGAAACGGCCCATCTTCCTTCCGGGAACGAACGGCGGCCGGGCAAACCGACGGGGGTTTCCGCTGGCGAACAAAAGGGCGACGGCAAGGAAATGTCAAACTTCCTTTTTCAAGGATTCTTAACCGGCGGACCCTTAGGCGTGCCGTCCCCGTTTGAAACGTCCCGTTTTTCCGAAGGGACATGCCCATTTCTTTGGCGGGAGGTTCGCGGACGGAACGCTCCCGCAAATTTTTTCCGTCCTTTCCTTTCCCGGGAAAGGGCCCCTTATCGGTGGATGCAGAAAAACGGTCATTCCATGGATTTGCTTTGCGGGGAGAGGGCTTTTCGTCCCGGCCGCAGACGGAATCTCCTTTTCCGCCCCTTTTCCGTCGGGACCGCCCGAAAAAAAAGGCGGCTATTTGCCGCTTTCCGTTCCCGGTTTGTATCCGTATTTTTCCAATTCGGCGAATATCTCCTTCAGGCGGGGATTCCCTTCGCCCACGACCCGGTCTTCAATGACGACGACCGGATAAAACATGTCCTCTTCGATCACTTTCCGGGCGAACGCCCGCTTTTTCCCTTCGTCCGGGGGATTGAACAGATCCACGTATTCGATGGCAAACGGCTGGCCCGGAAACTTTCGGGCAATGGCCGCCTGCAGCCATTCAAAGGTGTCCCTGGACGACGGCAGATTGACGCAGGACGGGCATATTTGTTCGGCGCCGTAAACGACGATCTCCACTTTCTTTTCCATGGTCCATCCCCTTTATGGAAGCCGGCGGGCGGCATTTTCCAATAGATTTTTTCGTTGAACTTTATTATACTATGAATTAGGAAAGGAGTCGATGATATGGCAGATCGGGAGATCAAGGAACAGGTTCAGGAAGTGCTGGATAAACTGCGTCCTTTTCTGCTTCGTGACGGCGGTGACTGCGAACTCGTCGACGTGGAAGATGGTGTGGTCAAACTGCGTCTGCTCGGCGCCTGCGGCACATGCCCCAGCTCGACCATCACCTTAAAAGCCGGAATCGAAAGGGCGCTGTTTGAAGAAGTGCCCGGAGTCGTTGAAGTGGAACAAGTCTTTTAAAAAATCCATGTCAAAATAAAGGAAAAGCTTATTGGTTCATCATCCAATAAGCTGTTTTTTATTTTTCGGACAGTCCGCACCGCCTTGCGGAATTTTCACCGGCAACATGCGGGAAATGGCTTCGGGATTTTAATCGGTAAACCCCGCGGACACCAGGTAAAATCCGCGGACGGCCGGCGCTTTTTCGGATCCGCAGGGAAAGGCGGGCGGGGCTTCCTTTGTCAACCGGCCTTCCGTTGGAACCTGCGCGGGCCGCGGTGCCGGCCGGGCGGACGGTCACCGGCCGCGAAGCTGAAAACCCGATTTTCCAACCCGCCTCGGCCGGAGTTCAAAAGAGCGCGGCCCCTCCTCAACCGAAAGAAAGGGATTGGCGTCCTGTCCCCACGTTTTAACAATGCTCCGTTCATCATTTTCCCACGCCTTGTCCGCAAGGAACTTTGGCATGGTTCGCACCCCGGCAAACCATAGCTTCCGATCTTCGAAAAGCCGACTTCCCCCGGTCCGTTTCCGTCAGAGGTGCGATCTTTGCAAGACCGAAGGATTGACCGCATTCACCGGCGGCCTTCCGGACAGGACCGCTTCCAAATTCTCCGCGCATCTTTCCATCATCGCCCATCTCGTTTCCGTCGAGGCGCTGCCGATATGGGGCAAAGGCACCACCTGTTTCATTTTCAAAAGGGGATGGTCCGGACGGACCGGTTCCTCGGCGAAAACATCCAGCCCGGCGCCGGCAATTTCCCCCTTTTCCAGCGCCTCGATCAAATCCTCTTCCACGGCGACCGCGCCCCTCGCCACATTGATGAAAAAGGCCGAAGGTTTCATCTTTTTAAACGCTTCCCGGTCGAACATTCCCCTCGTCTCATCGGTCAGGGGCGTCAAGCAGACCACGTAATCCGATTCCCGAAGCAAATCGTCAAAGGATCTGTAGACCGCGCCGAGCCGTTTTTCCGCCTCCGGTTTCCGATGCCGGTTATGATACAGCACCTTCATGGAAAAACCCCGGGCCCGCTCGGCCACCGCTTCGCCGATTTTCCCCATGCCGACAATGCCCAAGGTTTTATGATGGATATCCGTGCCCGCCATAAAGAAAGGGCTCCAGCTCTTCCAGCGGCCGTTTTTCACGCATTCCAACGCTTCCCCCAACCGCCGTCCGGCCATCAGGATCAGGGCCATCGTCAAGTCCGCCGTCGTGTCGGTCAATATATCCGGGGTATTGCATACGGCAACGCCGAGTTCCGTCGCCTTGCCGACGTCGATATTGTCATAACCCACGCCGAGATTGGCGACCACCTTCAAACGCTTCGCCGCGGATAAAAGCTCTTCATCGATCCGGTCGGATAACATGGCGAATAACCCGTCCGCCTTCGCCGCTTCCCTGAGCAAAACATCCCGCGGAACGGGCCGTTCTTCGCTCGGCCAAACACCCACTTCGGCAAAACGCCGCAGTTTTTCGATGATCTCCGCCGGCAGCTGCCGGGTCACATAAATGTACGGTTTGGCAGTCATGGCAATCTCCTTTCCCCTGCAAAGTCCGTTCCCTGATACGAAATCCGTCGTCGGTGATCCCGGATCCGTCCCGTGAAAGACGCAACGGAATCCCCTATTATTTTAACCAATCGACCCGCGGCAGCCAATGGTTTTGCATCCGGATTTGCAAATATTCGATCAATTCCGCCAAGAATTTTTCATATTCCCCGCTCCGTTCCACCATCACCTCCAGTTCCCTTTCTTTTTTCAGCCTCTCCCCGTCGGATTCCGCCGTAAAACAGCCTTCGGCACATTCCAAAAAATGGAGCGGAAGAAGGAGGCGGGAATAATACAGGCGGCAAAAAAAAGGGGACAATGGAACGGCGGACGCATATTCCCGAAGCAGGCGGGAAATCATTTCCTTATACCTTCCCGGGAAGCGGAAAAAGGCGTCCCGGGACCATTCGGCAAGATCCCGCGACGGATGGTCGACGACCCAATCGAAGGGGTTTTTCCAAACGGATTTGCCCCTCCAGGCCGAACAGCCGAACCGGTGGTGACAGATCGCCGGAAGATCGCAGTCCCAAGGACGCTCATCATAAAAGGTCTCCGTGAAATACTGCATGGCGTTTTCGCACAAACCCGAAAAATAGGGAAAGGCCTCCGCGAACAATCGTTCAAATCCGCGCCCAGGCGCCTTCCCTTCCATGGTTTTCCATACCGCATCCAGCTGCTCCAGACGCCTCTCCCACATTTCTTTCCACAGGCCGTACCGGTTCAGCGCCTTGCCGCCGGCAAAATTCCTGCCCCGGCGGTGGAAGCCGGCCAATTCCCGGCCGAGATCGCGGATTTCACCCAGATTCCGGAGGGGGATTCGCAAAACCAGGCACGGTTCGCCCCGATATGCTATAATATAATACCCGTCCTTCGCCGGCAAAAATTCCGGAACATGCCTCTCCCCGAAGGAAATGAGCCAATTGGCCATGGCGTAACGTTCCTGAATTTCATCCGGCGCCTCTTCCGTCCTGATCCGGATATAGACCTGATCGCCGCTGCGAAAGGCCGGGCAGCCGTCCAGGGTGAAAAACCCCTCAGGCGTGATTCCGTATTGCTGCCGGATAAAAGAGGCATCCATTTCCATTTCCTTTTCCTCCCCGGTTCCCGCCAATAAAAGTCCAATACCTTTCTACCCATTGTATGATCCCCTCCTTCGGACTATTTCACATTTTGTTCCAGGGGGATTATAATAAGGAAAACGAAGCGTTTTTCTCCGCCCCGTCCCATGATGAAGGGCGGAGGCCAAAACCTCGCCCGTCCGGATAAAAATTCCTGACTTTCCATCATATTGAAAAGAAGGTGATTGCCATGTCCGAACAAAAATTCATGCCGTTAAAGGAAAATAGAGCAAAACAATTGCTGAAGGAACGGGGAGTAACCGTCGATGACATCGCCGAACTGGTGTATTTTTTGCAAAAAAGCTATCATCCCGACTTGAAAATCAAGGAATGCAAAGAAAACGTGGAAGCGGTATTGGAAAAACGGGAAGTGCAAAACGCCGTTTTGACCGGAATCCAGTTGGACGTATTGGCGGAAAAGGGGCTGCTCGATGAACCGCTGCAGACGATGATCAAAATGGATGAGGGCCTTTACGGCGTAGACGAGATCCTGGCCTTCTCCATCGTCAATGTCTACGGATCCATCGGCTTCACCAATTACGGTTATATCGACAAAGTCAAGCCGGGAATCTTAAAAAAATTAAACGACAAAAGGAACGGCGATGTGAACACCTTTTTGGACGACATTGTCGGGGCCATCGCCGCCGCCGCATCCAGCCGGCTGGCTCACCGTTCCGTGGGCGCCGAATGACCGCGCAAGACGTTCCCCTCCCCTTTCCGTTTCCGGGCTTTCCTCCAACCATCGGAAGTGCGTATAAAAACCCGCGGGACCATTTCCCGCGGGTTTTTGCCGGACCAAAAAGAGATTCTTCGTCTCAAAGAACCGTCCATTCGTCCAAGGAATCGACGGCGTAAGTCGGCATTTGCTCCACCTTTTGCAAATCTTCTTTTTTCGTGACGCCGGAAAAAACCAGCAGCGTATCGATGCCCGCCCGGATTCCGGCCAGGATGTCGGTGGCGTAGTTGTCGCCGACGAGCAGCGTCTCCTCTTTTTTTGTGCCCAATACTTGCAGCGCCTGTTCGACGATGATCGGTTCCGGCTTGCCGATAAATACCGGTTCCGTCCCGGTGGAGACGCGGACGAGGGCTGTCAAAGCGCCGTTGCCCGGCATCAGTCCCCGTTCCGTCGGCAGCGCGATGTCGCCGTTGGTTGAAATGAACCGGGCGCCGTTCCGGATCGCCAAGCAGGCGACGGCAAATTTTTCATAGGTCACTTGCCGGTCCAGGCCGACGACGACGCATTCGGCGTCCTCCCCGGCAAAGGCGAATCCTTTTTCCATCAGGGCCAGCTTCAGCCCCTCTTCCCCGATAAAATAAATCTTCGCATCCTTCTTCCATTGGTAAATGTAATTGGCCGTGGCCATGCTTGTGGTGAAAACCGAATCCTTCGTCGCCGGAATGCCGAATCGGTTCAGCTTTTCGGCCACTTGTTCGGGCGGTTTTGTGGAATTATTGGTGACGAACAAATACGGGATTTTTTCCTCGGCCAGCCGCCGGACAAACCGGACGGCCGCATCGATCCGTTCCTCTCCCCTGTACATCGTTCCGTCCAGGTCGATTAAATAACCGCGATATCTTTTCATCGTCGATCTCCCCAGCCTGTTATGTATGTTTATGAAAATTATTCGTTTTTAAATGCGGAAACCGGTCCAGACCCATGTTTCAAATAATCCCTGACCCGGTCCGGAAAAGCGGCAAAAGACGGCGCCGCCTGGCGGATCATCCTGTGCATCTGGCCATGGTCGATGGCCAAATACTCCTGCATGATCGTCTTTCGCATCGGAATGACCGATTTGAAATCCTCCGCCATCTTCTTGGTAATCACTTTCTCATCCGCCAAAATATCAACAATGTCGTTATAACTTCCCGGATCCCGCATGATGAAGCCGTCGATCAGGGCGTTGCCCGCATCCAGAAAGGAATCGATCAATGTCAACACAATCCTCTCCAAGGCCGCTTTCTCGATCTCCTTATCCGGAGATCGGATGGAAGACAGCGTCTCCAATTGTTTTTCCATGTATAACAGGGTTTCTTCAATTTTTTTGCGGTCAACAAAGTACAACGGCTCATTCCTCCTTTTCAAGAACTTGTCGTTCGAGAAGATTCGGCTAGCTATATGATAACACAATCCCGGCCCTTTCCGCATGCCGCCTTTTGCTTCCCCGGCAGGGGCCTCGCCCGTGCCCCGAAAGAAAATCTCCTTCCGCAAAAACTTCCGGGTTTCAATAAATCGGATCGCGGACGCTTAACGTCTCTGAAGGCCGAGAAACGCCTGACTTGCGGATTTCATGTTTTTTACCTCTTCAGCGCCAAGGTTCATGCAAACCCCTGCGGCAAAGGCGAAATTTGGCCAATAAATATAAAATTTCCGGGAAATACTAGCCATATCCGGCGTTTGAAAGGGATGAACGGAATGGATCGAAAGGATCCGGAGCAATCCGGGGAATTTGCCAATGTTGAAGTCGGACGGGAATACATCGTTCCGGAAGAATTTCCGGAGGGGCCCTATGGCGCCCCACGGGGAAAATTCGAAAGGATCAAGCCCGGGAAAAAGGGGAAAAAAGGGCAGAGGGTGTACAGCGCCTTCAATTATGAATACAAACAGCTCCATGAAAACCTGCCGAGGCAAATGGACGGGGCCCACCCTCCCCATGATGAAAAAGGGGAATAAAATTCCCCTTTCGGAAAAACAAGAAAACGGATGAAAGGTCGGGCCTTTAGGGACAAGCTCTCGACTTCGGCGGACACTTTAAGGGAAGGATCTTGAGTTTCGATGAAGGCGGAAACCAAACCGCCGAATCTTTTCCCTCCGGCCGAAAAAGAAAGGGAAAAAGAAAGGACGGATCCCGTTGGAAGATCCGTCCGTTCCCGATTATTTTTCCACCTTTTTTAATACGAAATAGGGACAGCCAAAATTGCAGTATTCGTATAAATATTCCGTCAAGGTGCTGATCTTCGTATCATAGGTCGCCTTCTGGTTGTTGTCGTCAAAAAAGCCTTTCAGCCGGAGCTGGCCGTAACCCCAGTCGCCGACAATATAATCATAACGGAGCAAAATATCGCTGAAACGGTCGCGGAATGCCTGCTCATTGAATCCGTTTTTTCTTTCCTCCACCAATTCGTAATAAACATTATGAATGCTTAACAATTTCATGGTCTATTTCGCACCTCGCTTCCCATGATCGCGGATTCCACATTTTTCTATCAGGAAAAAAGCCCCTTTTGCAAATGCTAAATTCAGGAGGTGATCCAATGAAAACTTTCATTTCCCTCTGCCTGATCTGCGCGTTCCTGTGCGGATGCAACAAAAGTGCCGGACATCCCGGCGTGTACGAAAGAAACGGGACCACGGTCGACGTGAACGACCAAAGGCCGGATCTGTACAATTACGTCGATACCGGAAACGGGGAACGGATGGATGACTTCGGATTCGTCCGGCACGTGAAAAGCCCTGTCGCCGGTCAAAACCCGGCCAACAAGCCGGTGTTCATCAACCGGGAGAAGTTGGCCGACATGATCAGCCGCCTCGTGGTGTCCCTCCCGGACGTAACGGATTGCAGCACTTTGGTCACGAGCAAGGAAGCGTTGGTCGCCTATACGACCGGCTCCCGCGACCGGCGGCGGGTGGCCGAACAGGTGAAGCGGACGGCCATGTCCGTCGTGCCGCGGCAGTACGAGGTTTATGTGACGGACGATCCTTCGTTGCGCAAGGAAATCGAAAATTTCGCCGGCTTGGACTCGGACAGCGGAGGAATCGATAAGGTTTTGAACCTTACCATTCAACGGATGATCGATTCCACGCCGCAGGGAACGGAACCGCCAGCGGGGGGCGGATGAGTCCGCCGGACCCCCGTTCCGGACGGCAGCGGATGATGCCGCATTTCTTATAAAGAATTATACTTTTCCCCAGGAAAAATTCAATCCTGAAGCGTTCCGCCGGCAAAATGCCGTCTTTCTTCATCTCCGCTCACTTCGTTCGCAGCCCATGATAACGGCCTGTCCTGCAACAGGACAGCGCCCGATCAAGCAAGGAGGAATCAGCTTGCGAATCAAGAAACTGTCCGCCCTTTTCATCCTTTTTTCCGCCATCTCCTGCCACCCCGCCCAGGCGGCCGCCCCGGACGGGGAAAAGGCACGGCTTGAAAAAAGGATGGAAGCCTATCAATATATGGGAGCGGCCACCCACATTCCCTGGTATTATCTGGCCGCCGTCGACCAATACGAAAGGAACATCCGGCAAGCGCAGCGTCATTCGCCCAAGCCCGAAGGGATCATCGCCATTCAGATCCCAAAAGAAAAATGGGCGGGATGGTTCAATCCCGACCCGGATGACAAAAACCCGTTGTCCATTTTGGTTTTCCAAGGTTTCGGCAGGGACGGGAACGGCGACGGAAAAGCCGATCCGTCCGACGGCGCGGACGTCCTTTATTCCTTTGCCGACTATCTCCTGCAATACGGACCCGACGACGAAAACATCCGAATCGCATTGTGGAATTATTATCAGCGGGACAAGACCGTCGGCATCATTTTGAATATTGCCAAGCTTTTCAAAACCTACGGGCGGATCGACCTGCAGCAGAAGCATTTTCCCCTTCCCGTTTACGCCCGGTACAGTTACCGGGACACGTGGGGGGACCGGCGGGGATGGGGCGGAAGAAGGATCCATGAAGGAACGGATATTTTTGCCCATTATGGCACGGAAGTGTATTCCACCTGTTACGGGGTGGTCGAGATGAAAGGCTGGAACAAATACGGGGGCTGGCGCGTCGGCATCCGCGACATCAACAATACCTATCATTACTATGCCCATTTGAATCATTTTTCCAAAAACATCAAAATCGGGGATGTCGTCGAACCGGGCCAGCTCATCGGCACCGTCGGCAGTTCCGGATACGGGCCGAAGGGCACGGCAGGAAAATTCCCTCCCCACCTCCATTACGGGATGTACAAGGATAACGGGCGCACCGAATGGTCCTTTGACCCCTATCCGTATTTAAAACGATGGGAACGGGAGACGAAGGCGAACAAAGGAAAAAAAGGCTAGTCCCCTGCCCCGATCCCAACGCAGCAAATGCCTTCCGGAAAGGCCGGCGGCCGGCCTTTCGGCATGCGGGAGAGAGGATGCGGGAGCTTTCCCGGGTTGGCCGGCCATCCGGGCGATAACCGTCCGGGCTTTTCATCCGGAAGCCATAGTCCGGACCGCCGTGGAAAAATGCCGCCCTATCGCTTTGGAAAATCGTCCTCCCTTTTGTCCCGCTTTCCGCCGCGCCGCGGACTTCTGCGGCATATGGAGGGCATCGGGCGTCCAAAGGGAACAAATACGGGAAAGACAAATCCCCGGCATCCCGTTCCCCATCGGAAACCCGGGGTTTTCTCCGCGGCGTTTTTTGAGGGCCGGCACCCATTCCTCCCCTACTTATGGGAAACAATGGTGGAATCAACTTCCGCGAGGAGCCGGTACTCCCTTCCACCCGCCTTACTCTTTCCCATCGGGGATTTGGATCGAAGGGGGCGTGTCACCGCGATTGTTGTAAAACTGGGGAACATCCCCTTTAATGTATCCCATGGCGAGGGGGATCCTTTTTTCGATGGTCGTGATTTCCGTTTCAAAGGGGACGATAATGCGAATGCCGATCTTCACATGGAGCCGGATTTCCACCCAAATATTGTTGATTTGATGTTCTTCCCGGACGGTTTCAATATCGTTTTTCACATCGGCGATGGCCTGCAGCTTGACGGGGATATCCGGACCGAGACTGCCGATGATGATGTTATCGAAGACCCGGCCCATCGGGATGTAAAAGATGATCCCGTCCTTCGCCGGATGGACATCCTTAATATCCCCCTCCAGGGGAAGTTCCGCCGCTCCCCCTTCCATCGCATTGATGCTGTTCAGGATCGAATTGGTGATTTTCGTCGAATATTCCACCGCTTTCTGGGTATTGAACCGGTAAGTCATGACGCTCCCCGATTGGTCAAGGGGCACGATTTCCATCATATCGTCCAGCCGAAGGCCTTCGCCGATCTGATCTTCGATGGCCTTGTTGATCAGGTTCGTCGCCAAATTGACGGATTGGGACTCGGCGTATTTCATGACCGGCGACTTCATCCGGTCATTGACGATCCACAGCCCGACGGCGCTCGAAAGCACAAAAAAAACGAAGGATAACAACAAAATATATCGTAAAGGAAGCGGTTTTCTTCTGATGCGGCGGCGGTATAACGCCAACGGAGAACACCCCCTTACAAGCTATATGTATGCTCGCAAAGGGGAAAAAACAACGGTTTGAAAAATTGCCGACCGGAAAAGGAAAACAGGCCCGATACGGAAGGAAAATTTTCGGAAGGCCGCCCTTCCCGGTCGCAAAAATTCCGAACGGAAAAAGGGATATCCCCGTCAGGAGCAAAATCTTCAGACAGCGCCAACCCTTCCGGAAAAAAATTCCAACCGGAAAAAGGGAGAATGCCCGTGTCAAATTTCGGGCCGCAGACAGCCCTTCGGGGAGGAAAAGAGGCCGTTTCCGCGCGGCAACATTTAGGCCTTCAAAAACCGCACGGCTAACAAATATTTCGGGCATCGTCCCCAGAACGAAAATTCCAGCCACAAAGGGTAAATACCCCTTCCGGAACGCTTGCGCCCTTTCGACGCATCCTCCCGAAATGGAAAGGAACCAGCCGCAAGCCTGTTGACGACGCGGCTATCTTCCGCCGGGACGGGGCAGTCTCCCTTCGGCGCCAATACTCCCCCACCCGAAAAAGAAAAGGCACCGTCACCAGCCCTTCGGCCGGCACGGCCGCCTTCCACCCGGTCCTTTTAATCATCCGGCAGCGGAAACATGGTCCGCAATTTCCACTTCAAAACATCCCGAATGAATTCCGGCAAAAAGAAACGCTTTTCGGCCCGCATGATGGGGGGATAGAAACGGGCGATGGCGAGCATGTCGAGCGTCGCCACCGTATACCTTCGTTCCGGTTCGATTTCCGCGCCGTTAATCCGAATTTCCGCGGAGGCGCCCTTCCCGGAAATTTGGATGTTATCGAAGATCATTTTCCCGAAGATTTCGCCCCGGAAGCCGAACCCTTTGAGCGCCAGCGTCAAATAGGGGTCTTCCGCCATTTGGGCAAGGACTTCCTTCAATGCCCCTCCCTTCATGCTCACCGTGCAGGGATTGATCGGATGGGGGCAAATTCTATGGATATCATACTCGGTAACGATCCCTTCCGGGAGATCATCCAGCAAAATGCCCGCATTGATAAAGGCGCATTCGGCCTTGCACCATTCGGTTAAAGCTTTGCACAATAGCCGGTTCAGCTCCGTTTCCCGGAACCAGTCCGACTTCAGGCGGGCCGGCAGCTTCGCCACCGGGGCGGATAACAGTTTTTTTCCGTCTTCCTCCAATTGTTCGACGAACCGTTTCTCACCCTCCGCCTCCGCCAGCCCTTCCGTCGCGATCAGCATCGCCCTTTTGCGGACGGGCTTCCTTTTTTCCGGATCGAACGCCAATTCCACCCGGCCGATGTTCATCCCGTATTTTCCGGTGCAGCACAACAGGGTTTGGCCGATCTCCTTTCCCCTTTCTAAAACATGATGGGTATGGGCCCCCAGAACGACGTCCACCTCCGGGAATTCCTGGGCGATCCGTTCATCCTCGGACAACCCCAAATGGGAGAGGACGACGATCAGATCCGCTTGTTCCTTCAAGAAGGGCAGCCATTTCCGCAGCTCGGCAAAAGGATCGCCCGCCACCCAATGCAAAGGGCGGTAAAAATTGCTGTAATTGATCGTAACCCCGATCACGCCGATCTTCGTTCCCCGCCGCGTCTCATACAGACGGTAAGGTTTCGCCCACGGCGGCCGGCTCCCGTCTTCAAAAAAGAGATTGGCGACGAGGCAGTCGAACCGGGCCTCCCGGTACAGTTCCATCAAATCCTCATGGGACAAGGTGATCCCTTCGTTGTTTCCGATCGTCACCCCGTCATAGCCGCATTCGTTGAGAAGCTTGACGTTCCCCTTTCCCATCGTCCCTTCCGAGTAGGGGTGAAAACGGTCCACATGGTCCCCGACGTCGAACAGGAACATGGACTCGCCTCGCTGTTCATGGATTTCCCTTCGCCTTTGCAATTCCTTCCGGATGCGGGGCCAATTTTCAAAATGGCTGTGCAAGTCGTTCGTATGATAAATGTAAATCTTCTCAAGCATTTTATTCCCTCTTCGCAGGTTTTTCGGGGGCTTCCCCGGTGCAGGCAACGATTTTGGAATCGCACGGGAATCCCCCGCACATTTTACGTTCACTACTCCATATATACCAAAAAATTCGCCCTTACGGAAACGCGGAACGCACCAACCGGATAATCAGGGCGAAAGGCGTCAAGAACATCCGGTTCAGATACGGCCGTTTTCTGCCCGGATGAAACAGAGGCATGTTATCGATCAGGATGAAAATGTCTGAGCCGTCAGGGAGCGTCATTTTGTTCACAAGCCGCCTCCATCCCCTCCCTTCTTTTTCGGAAGAAAAAAAGACCTACTCAAATGAATAGGCCCGCCTTCATCGTTTTCCATTTTCCTGAACTTTTCCTTCCGCGCCTTTTGGAAACAACAGATTCGCCGGTCGCCGGACATAGGGATGGCAGCTTTTTCCGTTTTCATTCCTGCCGGCGGTTGACCGCGAATTTGCCGACCGGCCATTTCTCCTTCCGCAGCGCGTTGATCAGTTCCGGCCCAACATGCAGGTGGGCCCGCACGAGCTCTTCCGGGGTCAGCGCCATCCACCGGTTCAGCGACACATCGGCGTAACGGTTGCTCTTGAATATCTCAAAAAACCAAAGGCTTTGGTCGCCGATGTTCTGGATGTAGTGCCCGTAAGCGCGCGGGATATAGCGGACATCGCCGGCCCGATAATTGAATGTCCGGGCCGTGCCATTCGCGGCGGGAAACGGTCAGCGGATCACCAGATACGGCCTCATCATTTCATAATCCTCGTGCTCCAAGATATGACAGTGCCATACATACAGCCCCGTATAAGGACCAAACCTCATGATGATTCGGGTTACCTGGTTCGGATTGGCTCTTACGGTATCCTTCCATCCCCGTTCTTGCGGCTCGGGAGGGATCGGCGGGCCCGTATAACGGATGACCCCCTCCTTTTTAAACCTTTCGACATCGAAATCCCGCCGGTCCAATATTTGAAAATCGATCAGGTGAAGATGAATGGGGTGTGTATCCCCCGTTAAGTTGATCAGGCACCATATCTCCGTTGATCCCAACTTTGGAGTTTCTGTTACGGGGGCATCCCAAGGTTTATTATCCAGCAGCATCCATTCACGGCCGTACGGATCCTGCCGGTCATTTAATGTAAGATATCGGATCTTCGCAGCCGACCCTTCGTTTATTTTCGGAAGCGGCAGCAAAACAGCCGGGATCTCGCTCGTATCCACGCCGGACAGGGGAAGAGACACCCGAAACTGCATCACCGTCCCAGTGTGTTCGTCCGGCGGATCGCCGGCCGGAAAAGGAGCGGGGGCGTCATTGGTCATGGTAATCTTTTTCCCCGCCAGATTGGCAAAATCAATGATCACATCCGCCCGTTCCGCCGGGGCCAGCGTGATCTCCCTGACGCCGATCGGATGGGGCATGAATCCTCCATCCGTCCCGATCTGATAAAAAAGTTGTCCGGAATCAAGCTTCAGCCGATAAAAACGGGCGTTCGACGCATTTAACAGCCTGAAGCGATATTTCCGGGGCTCCACTTTGAGATACGGCCATACTTTCCCGTTTACGAGGATGGTATTCCCGAAAAATTCGGGAACGATCGAGGTTTCCAATCCCGGGACCGGTTTTTCCGGCTGTTCAGGGTAATATAGGGATCCGTCTTCCTTAAACGTCTTGTCTTGGATCATTAGCGGGATCTCGTATTTTCCGCTTGGCAAATTCAAGCGACGTTCCCGATGATCCCGGATCAGATAGAATCCCGCCAGGCCGGCATACACATTGAGCCTCGTGATCCCGAGCGCATGGTCATGATACCAGAGGGTGCAGGCCCGATCGGTATTATCATATCGATAGATCGGCTTTCGGAAAAATGGCCCGGTTTGTTGGAATCCCCTTGTAAACCAGGCCTCCGGATAGCCGTCGCTTTCCCATTCGACGCTCGCCCCGTGTACGTGTACGACCGTCCGTACTTCCGGCACATTCCCATGGGCGCCGTGCACCGTGCGGTCCACCGGCAAAAGATGTTTGTCCGGAAGCCGGTTGATCCATTGGATAAACACCCTTTCTCCGCTCGTTGCTTCGATGGTGGGACCCGGATAGCTGCCTTCAAAACCCCATACGGTCGTATCGTTTAATTCCCGGTGGAGGGATTGCTTAAATTCGGTCATATTCACTTCATAATACGTATGGAACGGATCCTTCCACCGCGGTTGTAAAACGGGAGGGACGGGAAGCTCATCTGCAAATTTGGAAAGTCTCATCGTTCCACTCCTCCATCACCCGATGATGATCATAGCCTTCTTTCTTAATAAGGTATATGGATGGCAAGCCCGGTATGACCAGATTATCATTTTTGCCGATCATGAATCGGGCGATGGCACGAACAATGAAGGACGATGCTGTCCCGGCGTCCGTGCGATCGTGTACGGAGGGGCGGTCCGGCGGATAGCAGCCCTCAAATCAAAAAAGAGAATGAATCGATATCCTGAATGCGCGGGAGTGAAACCGGTTTGTTCAAGATGATGAAAAAAGTTCCGAGAGAGGAATTCATCCGAATGACAGACCGGCAAGCAGATGATGCCGCTTGGATCCGGGAGCAGGATGTCAAATGTGCATCCGAACGTTTGGGGGTTGAAAGCATAAAATGACCGCTGACACCGGCCTCCATGCGACCAAGAAAATTGCGGACGGATCGCTGGAGTCGTGTCAGCGGCACCAAATCAAAATCTAAATTTTTGCGGGCAAATTGTGGGGGCAGCGGACAAGAATAAACGCTGCACCCATGATATGACAAGGATTACCCGATGCTTCCTTCCATCTCGAATTTGATGAGACGGTTCATTTCCACCGCATATTCCATGGGAAGTTCCCGCGTGAACGGTTCGATGAAGCCCATGACGATCATTTCGGTGGCTTCCTGTTCGGAAATGCCGCGGCTCATCAAATAGAACAATTGTTCCTCCGATACCTTCGAAACCTTCGCTTCGTGTTCCAGGGAGATGTTGTCGTTTAAAATTTCATTGTACGGAATGGTATCGGAAGTCGATTTGTTGTCCATGATGAGCGTGTCGCACTCGATGTTGGAGCGCGCCCCGTCGGCCTTCCTGCCGAAATGGACGAGCCCGCGGTAAGTGACTTTGCCGCCTTGGCGGGAAATGGATTTCGACACGATGGTCGAGGACGTATTCGGCGCCAAATGGTACATTTTCGCCCCCGCGTCCTGATGCTGCCCTTTCCCGGCGAAGGCGATGGACAAGGTCATGCCCCGGGCGCCTTCCCCTTTCAGCAAAACGGAAGGATATTTCATCGTCAGCTTGGAACCGATGTTTCCGTCGATCCATTCCATCGTGGCGTTTTCTTCGCAAACCGCCCTTTTCGTGACCAGGTTGTAGACGTTCGTTGACCAGTTCTGAATCGTCGTGTAGCGGCAGTAGGCGCCTTTTTTGACGATGATTTCCACGACGGCGGCGTGAAGGGAATCGGTCGTATAGATCGGGGCCGTGCAGCCTTCCACATAATGGACGCTGGCGCCTTCGTCGACGATGATCAGGGTGCGCTCAAATTGTCCCATGTTTTCCGAGTTGATCCGGAAGTAGGCTTGCAGTGGCGTTTCCACCTTCACACCCGGCGGAACGTAAATGAAGGAACCGCCTGACCATACCGCCGAGTTGAGGGCGGCGAATTTGTTGTCCGTCGGCGGGACGACGGTGGCAAAATATTTTTTGAACAGCTCTTCGTTTTCCTTCAATGCGGAATCCGTATCTTTAAAGATGATCCCCAATTTTTCAATATCTTTTTTCATATTATGATAAACGACTTCCGATTCGTATTGGGCGGAAACCCCCGCCAAATATTTTTGTTCCGCCTCCGGAATCCCGAGCCGATCGAAGGTGCGCTTGATTTCTTCCGGCACCTCGTCCCAGGACCGGCTGGTGTGATCGGACGGCTTCACATAATAGGTGATTTCGTCGAAGTTCAGTCCGGACAAATCGCCGCCCCATTGGGGCATCGGCCGTTTATAAAAATGGTCCAGCGCCTTCAGGCGGAATTCGAGCATCCATTTCGGCTCGTTTTTCATGCGGGAAATCTCTTCCACGACTTCTTTGGTCAATCCCCGCTTTGCCCGATAGACGGCGACGTCCCTATCGCGGAAGCCGTATCTATATTCACCGATTTCCGGCATTTTCTTCGCCATCGATCATTCCTCCTTTTTTAATGGTCTTTCAACCCTTTTTCCAACGCTTTCCACGCCAAAGTCGCACATTTGATGCGGGCGGGAAATTTCGCTACGCCCTGAAGGGCAACCGCATCTCCAAGGGCTTCGATTTGTTCGACATCTTTGCCTTGGATCATCTCGGAAAACATTTCAGCCAGACGGAGCGCCGATTCGGTGTCCTTTCCCCTGATCGCTTCGGTCATCATCGACGCGGAGGCCATGGAAATGGAACAACCTTCCCCTTCAAACTTGACGTCATCCACTTTGCCGCCGTCGATTTTCATCGTCAGGCGGATCCGGTCTCCGCAGGTCGGATTGTTCATGTCCACCGTCAGGCTGCCGTCCTGCAGGACCCCTTTGTTCCTCGGCCGCTTATAATGATCCATGATCACTTGCCGGTATAAGGTTTCCAATTGGTCAAATGACATCGTCGAAAAACTCCTTTGCTTTGCGAAGCCCTTCAATGAACCGGTCGACATCTTCAAAGGTGTTGTAAAGATAGAAGCTGGCCCGGCCCGTGGCCGTCACGCCCAGCCATTTCATCAGCGGCTGGGCGCAGTGATGGCCGGCGCGGATGGCGATTCCGTAAGCATCCAGCACGGTCGCCACATCGTGGGCATGGACGCCGGAAAGATTAAAGGCGATGACACCGCCCCGCCGATCGGGATCCTTGGGGCCGTACCACTCGAGGCCTTCGATCGTCTCCAACTGTTCCATCGTGTAACGGATCAGCGCCCGCTCATGCCTTTCAATTTCCTCCAGCCCGACTTCTTCCAGGAAGTCGATGGCCGCGCCCAAACCGATGGCATCGGCGATAATCGGCGTGCCGCCTTCAAATTTCCAAGGCAGCTCCTTCCATGTCGATTCGTACAATCCGACCGTATCGATCATTTCCCCGCCGAATTCCACCGGTTCCATCTGTTCCAGCCAGCGCCTTTTCCCATATAATACGCCGATTCCCGTCGGCCCGCACATTTTATGTCCGGAAAAGGCGTAAAAGTCGCAGTCCAGATCGCGGACATCCACCTTTTTGTGCGGGGTGCTTTGGGCGCCGTCGACGACAACCACCGCTCCGTGTCGGTGGGCGATCGCCGCGATTTCTTTAATCGGGTTGACCGTTCCCAGCACGTTGGATACATGGGTGATGGCCACAATCTTCGTCCGGTCGGTAATCGTTGCCTTGACATCCTCCAAGTCGATCGTCCCGTCGGCTTGAAGGGGGATATATTTCAGGCGCGCGCCGGTGAATTTTGCCGCCTGCTGCCAAGGGATCAGATTGCTGTGATGTTCCATGCAGGTAAGAACAATTTCATCCTCCGGTTTCAAAAAAGCTCGGCCGTAGCTGGAAGCGACGGTATTGATGGCCGTGGTCGTCCCCCTGGTGAAAATGATTTCTTCAACGGACTCGGCATTGATGAATTTTCTCACCTTTTCCCGGGCGGCTTCATACGCCTCCGTCGCCTTCGTCCCCAGGGTATGCACCCCCCGATGGACGTTGGAATTGTAGGTTTTGTAATAGCGGGTGATCGCGTCGATCACCGGCTGCGGCTTCTGGGAAGTGGCCGCGCTGTCCAAATATACGAGGGGATGGCCGTTGACTTCCTGGTCAAGGATCGGAAACAGGGAACGGACAGCTTTCATATCCATTTTATTTTACTTTCCTTTCTATAACCTCGATCAACTGCTTTTTAACCCCTTCAATGGGCAATTGGTTGACGACCGGAGCGAGGAAGCCGTGGATGATCAGCCGTTCCGCCTCCGCCTTGGGAATTCCCCGGCTCATCATATAATAGAGCTGAATCGGATCGACCCTTCCGACGGAAGCGGCGTGTCCCGCAAGGACATCGTCTTCGTCGATCAACAGGATCGGGTTGGCGTCCCCGCGGGCTTTTTCGCTCAGCATCAAAACCCGCGACTCTTGCTGGGCGTTGGATTTCGAGGCGCCGTGCTCAATTTTTCCGATCCCGTTGAACACGACGGAAGATTTGTCCTTGACGACGCCGTGCTGCAAGATAAATCCTTCCGAAGCTTTGCCGAAATGGATCACCTTGGTGGTAAAGTTTTGGGTTTGTTCGCCCCTGCCGACAACGACCGTTTTCGTATCCCCGTAGGATCCGTCGCCGACAAGCAGTGTGACGTTTTCCGAAACGGTATTGCCGTCGTTCATCAATCCCAGCGCCCATTGGATGGAGGCGTCCTTCCCGGCGACCCCGCGCCGGTTGACGTAGGCGGTAACCCCCTTCGCCAACGTTTCGACGGCCCCGTAAACGATCTTCGCGTTCGTGTTGGCGATCACTTCCGAAACGATGTTGACGATGCCGTCGGAAGCTTCCCGAAGCGAGATGTAATTTTCCACGTAAGTGACGGAACTGTTGTCATCGGCGACGACCAGGACGTGGTTGATCAGCGGCGCGTTTTCGTCGTGGATATAAACGGCTTGCACCGGTTCCTCGACCTGGACGTTCTTCGGAATGTACAGGAACGCCCCCCCGTTAAACAGCGCCGCATGGAAAGCGGTCAGCCGGTGATCGTCGGCCTTGACGGCTTCCGTCATAAAATATTTTTTCACCAAATCGCCGTGCTCCTTCACGGCGGTCAAGATATCCGTAAAGATGACCCCTTGGTCGGCCAATTCCTTCGACAGGGATGCGTAGATGGGCTGTTGATCGTATTGGACGTAAAGATTTTTTGCGTTTTCCAGATCGATCAAGGATTTGACCTTTTCCGGCAATTGTTCGATCCCGCCGGCAGGGGCCTTCTCGGAAACGTGCTCGGTGAAACGGGTAAAATTCCATTTGTCGATTTTCGTCTTATCCGGTTTGGGAAGCTCCAGCTGGGATATCCGTTCATAGGCGTTCAGGCGAAAAGTTTTCAGCCATTCCGGTTCCGACCGCCCTGCGGAAAAGGACTCCACGTATTTTTGGTCAAACGGATTTTGTACATCGATCGTCATCTTCATCCTCCTAACCCCTAGGCTTCTTGCCCGACCTCTTCATCTTCCGTTTCGTCTTCAATGCCGAGTTCCTTTTTGATCCAATCGTATCCTTCCGCTTCGAGGCGCAGGGCCAATTCCGGACCGCCGGATTTCACGATGCGGCCTTGCATCATGACGTGGACGTAATCCGGCGTGATGTAGTTTAACAGGCGTTGATAGTGGGTGATGATGATGCAGCCGAAGTTTTCGTTGCGCATCGAGTTAATCCCTTTGGCCACGACTTTCAAGGCGTCGATGTCCAAACCGGAGTCGATTTCGTCAAGGATGGCGATTTTCGGTTCGAGCATCATCAGCTGCAAGATTTCGTTCCGTTTTTTCTCCCCGCCGGAGAATCCTTCATTGACGTAGCGCTGGCCCATGTTGACATCCATTTCCAGCAATTGCATCGTTTGATCCAATTTTTTAATGAACGGCATCAGCGGGATTTCGTTTCCTTCTCCCCGGCGGCTGTTGATCGCCGTGCGCAAAAAGTCAGCGTTCGTGACGCCGCTGATTTCGCTCGGATATTGCATGGCCAGGAAAAGACCGGCTCTGGCCCGTTCGTCCACTTCCATCTCCAGAACATCTTGCCCGTCGAGGGTGACGGTTCCCTTGGTGACTTCATACTTCGGATGGCCCATGATGGCCGCGGAAAGGGTCGATTTTCCCGTGCCGTTCGGGCCCATGATGGCGTGGAATTCGCCGGTTTTCACTTCGAGGTTGACCCCTTTTAAAATTTCTTTGCCTTCAACGGCAACATGCAAGTCTTTAATGGTTAATGTTGAACTCGCCATGTCTATACCTCCATTATTCCATTCAATGTTCATTCTCAATTTATTCTCATTACAATATTATAACAAATGAAAAGTATATTCAACTTGCCGGGTTAACTTTTCCACGGATGCAATCACCAAGATGTGGACGGAAAATGGTTTCCGCCGTACATGGAGACCCTTGAATCCTTGCCGAAGCCTTGGCCGGATGGCGGTTAAAGGCTTGGCCGGCTGTTTCCCTTCTTGTCCGGCGGCCTGGGGCCCGCCCCTGCCCGGGTCCGGTTTCCTGAAAAGGCCCGCGGGAACGGGATTTTCCGGATGGGTTCAGGCCGGGATCCTGAAGCCGAATGAAAACGGAACGGCCGGATTGGGGATTCCATTTTATCAACGATGAATGAAAGGGAACGAAACCAGGGAAATCAGCAAAGATTCTGTTTAATCCATTTTATCAAAAATCCGGGATCTGCGGGGAGACTTCGAGGCTTGCGGATGATTTGATCTTATTATTTTATCAGAAAACGGGATAAAAGAAAGTGCCCCAAAATCCATTTTTGGGACACTCGACGTGGAATCATCTGCGTTTTATTTCTTTGCGAAACCCCGCTCCGCCCGGGCCCCGGAAACGGGACGGTTTCCGCATCGGGCCGGACGGTCCTGGCCCCTTAAGACGCTCCCGGAGGAGGATCACACCCTTTTTATTTATCGACGGGAACGACCGCTCCGCCCCATTCTTCCAGGATGAAGTCCTGAATTTCCTTCGAATGGAGGACATCCACCAGCGTCTTGATCTCTTCTTTGTTTTCATCCCCCTGGCGGACGGCGATGATGTTGACATAGGGCGAATCCGAATCTTCGATGGCGATGCTGTCCTTCACCGGATTCAATCCGGCGTCGAGGGCGTAGTTGGAATTGATGACGACCGCATCCCCTTCGTTGTTCTTGTAGATTTGGGGCAGCAATTCCGGAGCATACTCGTAGTTGAATTTCAAATGTTTCGGATTTTCCGCAATATCTTTTACGGTAGCCGTGACCTTGTCAACCCCGTCTTTCAGTTTAATTAGCCCGTTTTTCTCAAGCAATGTCAAAATGCGTCCGTGGTCGGGCACGCTGTTGCTGATGATGATCGTCGCCCCGTCGGGAAGTTCATCCAGGGATTTGTACTTTTTCGAATAAACCCCGATCGGTTCGATATGGATCCCGCCGGCATTGGCAAATTTGTACCCGAATTCCTTCATTTGCGCTTCCAAATAGGGAATGTGCTGGAAGTAATTGGCGTCCAAGGATCCGTCATTCAAGGCCGGATTGATCAGTTCATATTTGCTGAAGGTGCGGATGTCCAGATCGATGCCTTTTTCTTTCAAGATCGGTTTGGCCTTTTCCAGGATCTTGGCGTGGGGTTCATTCGTCGCCCCGATGACGATCTTTTTCAATTCCTCTTCATCGGAGCCTCCGGTTTTCTCGGATTTCCCGCAGGCCGCAAGGCCGAAAATCAAGGCTACAGCGAAAAGTGCGACAAGCCATTTTTTCATGAAAAATCCCCCTTTGTATTATTGTTTCAATCCTTATCGGATCAATTACCCGCTTCAAATGCCGCCGAACCCTTGATCCGGCCTTCCCGTCCGAAGGGATTTGCCGGATCTTGATCCTTTCCGGAAGCCGGAAAGACCGGGCCGGTGTCCCGCCATTTCCGGCAGTTTTCCGGGACCCATCCCCCGTCCTTGCGGCGGCCGTTCATCGTTTATCCAATTTTTTCGTTATAAAATCCCCGATAAATTGGATGATAAAGACGATGAGTAAGATCAACAGGGTGGCGAAAAAGGTCACATCGTTTTGATTTTGCGAAAATCCGTCCAGATACGCGTAGTCGCCGAGGCCGCCGGCCCCGATGACGCCCGCGATGGCCGTATATCCGACGAGGGCGATGGCGGTCACCGTAATGCCGGAAACCAATGCCGGCATCGATTCGGGCAGCAAAACCTTAAAAATGATCGTGAAGGTGTTTGCCCCCATCGCCTTTGCCGCCTCAATCACCCCCTTATCGATTTCCCGCAGGCCGATTTCCACCATCCTCGCATAAAAGGGAGCGGAACCGATGATCAATGCGGGAAGGGCGGCGTCTGCCCCGATCATCGTCCCGACGAGAAATTTCGTAAAGGGAATCAATAAAACGATTAAAATGACGAAGGGAATGGAACGGAAAATATTGATCAATCCGGAAATAATGCCATAGATCCATCTGTTTTCCCACAGATTGCCCTTCGAGGTCAGAAACACCAATAATCCCAAAATAATTCCAAGTAAAAATATAAAAATAATGGAAATTCCGGTCATATAGAGGGTTTCCCATGTCTTTTGCCATGCTTTCGCCAAATCCACATTCGGAAATATGGCGCTAAACATTTTTCATCACCTCCACGCCGATCTGTTCCGCCGATAAGATCTCAAAGGCCTTCGCCAACGCTTCCGGGTCTCCGGCCATTTGCACATAAAGGAAACCATAGGCGCCGTTTCTCGTTTGCGAAATGTTTCCGTGCAGGATATTGATGTCCAGACCGGTTTCCCTGATCAGTTTGGCGATGATCGGTTTTTCGACGGATTCCCCGGCGAAGGTGAGTTTGACCAATTTTCCTTCGGGATATTTGCGGAAAAGATGTTCGATGGCTTCCGACGGTTCTTCCGTTTCGGTAACCTGCCGGACGAACTGTTTCGTGATTTCCGCTTTCGGCCGTTTAAATATTTCCAAGACCGGGCCGACCTCGACGATTTTTCCCGCCTCCATCACCGCCACTCGATGGCAGATTTTGCGGATGACATGCATTTCATGGGTGATGAGAACGATCGTCAAGCCCAGTTTTTGGTTGATGTCGACGAGCAGCTCCAGAATCGAATCGGTCGTTTGCGGATCCAGGGCCGACGTGGCCTCGTCGCAAAGCAGCACCTTCGGATTGTTCGCCAAAGCCCGGGCGATGCCGACCCGCTGCTTTTGCCCCCCGCTCAGTTGGGAAGGATAGGCATCTTCCTTTCCTTCCAAGCCGACCAGTTTAATCAGCTCATCGACCCTTTTTTTCCGTTCCTGTTTCGGCACCTTGGCAATTTCCAACGGGAATGAAATATTCTCCCGGACCGTCCGCGACCAGAGGAGATTAAAATGCTGGAAGATCATCCCGATCTGCTGCCGGGCCTTTCGCAATTCCGCGCCGCGGATATTGTGGATTTCCTTCCCGTCGATAATGACCGAACCCGACGTGGGGGTCTCCAATCCGTTCAGCAGGCGGATAAGGGTGCTTTTCCCGGCGCCGCTGTAACCGATAATCCCGAATATTTCTCCTTCTTTGATCTCCAGATTGACATGGTCAACCGCCGTAACATCTCCGTTTTTCGCCGGAAAAATTTTTGTTAAGTTCTGCACGGAGATCAAAACGTTCCACCCCTTTCCCTGTCGCCATCCATAAAAGGAAAGCGCCTTTCCACAATGAGCAGAAAGGCGCACGATTACGAAACAATCGATTACCTCTCCCTCATCTCTCAAAGTGAATCGTTTCACTTTGTGTGAATTGGCACCATTTCAATGCATACGCATTGACGGTTGCCGGGTTTCATCGGGCACATCCCTCCACCTCTCTTGATAAGAGCTAGGTACTGCCTTATTAAATTTTCATGATGATTGAAATTCTATCACCCTTCTTAAGCCATGTCAATAAAAAAATGAAGGGAGCTTTTTGCGATGTAGCGATTTTGGGGTCTACGTCGCCAAATTTTTTTGCTTGATATACGGATTTTCCGCAAAGAGTCCCTTTTGATCGGATCCTAA
>Ga0207872_100068_pt1 | contig 93957 bp, 91 predicted proteins | sample Passage260B_FD_187372 | JGI IMG/M metagenome (GOLD analysis project Ga0207872, IMG submission 187372) | Cellulose adapted compost microbial communities from Newby Island Compost Facility, Milpitas, CA, USA - Passage2 60B (SPAdes) (version 2) ...
CCATAAGGAAGAACACCAAAAGCGCTTACAAGGGAAAGGTTCTTTTCAAGTTCGCATCCAGAATCCAAAAAAGGTGCCCACACTAGCTTGACTCAGACATCATAGAGCATGGAGATAAATTGAGTGTCAAATTTTTATAAAATTAATTTTACAATGACAATTGTGGCGATCGCGTTGCCCGAAGCCTTCGGGTGTCCGGCGTGCATCTACGGCGTTTTTGGTCAAGGACGGAGATGGCTTCATCCAGGCAATCCGCACCTGATCTTCCCGGCAGCCCGGACCGGCTTCCCGGCGGAGGAGCGCGCGGGCTTTCTTGTCACGCTGGCACTATTGCCCGGGAAATTTCACGATTGACGTCGAAACAGGCATCCCGCGGTGAATGCATTCGGCGGATATCGGCCCGCAATCGCACATCGGCGCGGTCGGTTCGGTGCGGCCGGCGCCGTCCGTTTTTTTCAGGGGGTCGGAAAAAAACTGGAGTGCTTTCAGCCATGCACGCCGCTCCTGCGGGTTCCCGTTTGCGCATTCCTTGAGGACACGCGAAACACCCGGCATCTTGTGCTAGAATGGAGCCTGAAAGGAAGGAAGCTGTCGTGGATATTTCCATTGAAAGGGCGGCCGTCGAAGACGCCCCGGAGATTCTGGCGCTGCAGAAGGCGGCCTTTCGCAGCGAGGCGGAGTTTTACGGGGATTTTTCGATTGAACCGCTGGCGCAGACCCGGGAAAGCCTGGTGAAACAGTTTTCCACCCATGTGATTTGGAAAGCCGTTCACGGGAATCGCATCGTCGGCTCGGTCCGGGCCCGTTGCGAGGGAGACGTCGTATCTGTCGAGAAGCTTGTCGTAGCGCCGGAATTTCAGGGGAGAGGCATCGGGACGCTCCTGATGAGGGCCGTCGAATCCGAATTCGGGGACAAAACCTTCGTCTTGTGGACGGGATCTCGAAGCAAAAGAAACATCGGTCTGTACACGAAGCTGGGTTACGCAACGACCGGCGACACACAGAAACAGGGCAACGTGACGTTGATCCGGCTGATCAAGTCGCGCGGCCGATGATAGGTCGAACGATGGAATGAAAACGCCTTCACCCTGTGGTACAATGTCGGCAAACGCCGGATGGAGGGAAATCGCCATGTGGAAGGAATTCCGGGAATTCGCGATGCGGGGCAACGTCATCGATCTCGCCATCGGGATCATGATCGGCGGCGCTTTCGGCCGGATTGTCACTTCACTCGTGAATGATGTGCTGATGCCGCCGATCGGCCTGCTGTCCGGAGGCATCCGTTTTGACAACCTGTTCATCGCGCTGGACGGTTCATCGTACGCCACGCTGGAAGAAGCGCAAGCCGCCGGGGCGCCGACGCTGAACATCGGACTGTTCATCAACGCGGTGATCGATTTTCTCATCATCGCCTTTGCGATTTTCCTCGTGGTGCGGCAGATCAACCGGCTGCGCGAACGGACGATGAAGAACGAGGCGGCGGCCGAATCCGCTCCGGCGGTGAAGACGTGCGCCGAATGCCTCTCGGAAATTCCCGCCGAAGCGAAGCGCTGCCGGTATTGCACGACGGCGCTGCACGACGCTTCCGCACACGCGTGACGGTCCGCCGTCCCCGGTCCGCCTTCCTCTCACTCGGGCTGGTTGACCGTCAAGCGGCCGGCCTCGAACGGCGATGCCACGCAGCACGCTGACGGATCCGGCTCCACCCTCCGCGCCATGCCCGTGGTGCATGGCATGACCGTCGGCGGTGTAACCGGCCGGAACGACGCCTCCGCCGAAGTCCATTTCCCCCCACATCATGCTCATCCTGTCCGGATGCCGGCTTGCCTGCGACGCCGCGGCCATGAGCGCGGCGCATCCGGCCGCGATCAGCGCCAGGGTCAAAGAAGCGCGGACGAACCGCTTGATCCGGCCGGGCTGGGACCGAACATTGCCCCGGACTTTGGTCCGGCGTTCCCGGACCGCCTCATTTCCTGCCGCAAAACACGCCGAAGTCCAGATACTTGTACATGCAGTCCACATCCCGGAAACCCGCTTCTTCCATCCACCGGATCTGGTCTGCCAGCTTGGCGTCAAGATCCATGTTCCTGCGCTCGATCGCCGCGTCGATCTCCTCCGATGCCAGCCCGCTGGCGCGGATGGATGCCAGCCAGCGGCGCCGGAAATACCGGTGCACTTCGGGTGTCGCGCCTTCCACCAGGTCGGCGTTGACGAACACGCCGCCGTCCTTCAGCCATCCGTAGATTTTCGCGAACAGCCGCCTTTTGCCCTCATGGGTCAGGTGATGAATGGACAGGGAAGAGACGACGAAGTCAAAGGACGGCGGAAAATCCAGACCGGTGTAATCTCCAACCACATACCGGACGCGGCCGGAACCGCGGAATCGCTCCCGGGCCTTCGCCAGCATTTTTTCGCTGAAATCCACCAGCGTGAGCCGCGCGTTCGGGTATTTCCGCAGAACCATGCCGGAAAAAAGGCCGGTGCCCGCGCCGAGATCGAGGATCTCCGGTTCCGGCTTGTCCGTTTCCACCAGCGACAGGGCCATCCCGTAGAAATCGTCGAAACAGGGCACCAGCTTTCTTCTTTGCCTGTCATACTCGTTCGCCACCGCGTCAAACATCCGTTTCACGGATTCTTGCATGGGTCCGCCTCCATCGTCTTTTTCCTCATTATAGCCATGGCGGCGCCGCGCCTGAAGAGGACGGTCCGGACCCGCGGATGGCCGGCGGAAGGTTTTAAGGTTTTTTTAATATCGGATCTTGTAGCATATGGAGGTGAATAGGATTTACGAACTAGTATAAATGAAAGGTTTGATGCAATATGTCCCTCTTTCGCCGGAGGAAAAAATCGTCGAACACCATCGATGCCGGCACGATCATCACCGGCGAGATCCGTTCCGAAAACAACTGGACGCTGTGCGGCACCCTGATCGGCAATCTGGTGGCGCTGGGCGATGTGGTGATCGAAAAAGGCGCGGAGATCCGGGGAAACGTGCTGGGGGAAAATGTCCGGGTGGCCGGCAAGGTGATCGGCAACATCGACGCCCGAAGGCATCTGCATCTCGCTTCCTCCGCCCATATCATCGGAGACACGTCGTACCAGACGCTGCGAATTGAAGAGGGGGCCTTTTTTACCGGGAAAATGGAGCTTAAGGATGAACACGCGGCGGCGGAGACGCCGGGAAGTGAAATCCCCGTGAACAGGATGCCCGACGCGGAGCCTGTCCAAAACCAATACACGATTTCGCCTCCCCAACCCGAACCCGCGTATCCGATTCGCGGCAAGAGGGTCGTCATTTCTTGAAAAACCGGAAAAGCAACCACTCGACAGGAGGCGCATGCGCATGACCACCATCCTGGCCATCGACCACGGGAACGGGCACGTCAAGGCGTGTTCGAGCGACAAATTTGTGCTGCTTCCTTCCGCCTACGCCAGGCCGGAAGAATTCGGCGAGGACATGATCAAGCCAAAGAAGGAACTGCAGGTCTTCGAATTCAAATCCGGCCTGTTTCCGGGCGAAACGTACTACTGGGGCAGGGACGTGGGCAAGGCGGGAAGACTCATCGCCAGCTACGGCGGGGAAGGCCGATACGTCTCCAAGCCGTATCAAATGTTGTCACAGTTCACCATGGCGCTGCTCTTGCCGGACGGAGAGCTCACCCATGAGGACGTGCATGTCGTGACCGGGTGCCCCAGCATCAGCAAGGGAACGGAGCTGGAGGCGGAGATCCAGCGCGCGTTTCGCGGACGGCACGCGGTGACGGTGAACGGCCAGAGCAAGGTGATCCACGTCGGTCAGGTGACGGTATTGCCCCAGCCGCTCGGCACGGTGTTTTATCTGTATTACAACGACGAGGGCCAGGTGGTCAACCGGCAGCTGGAGGACAGCTACATCGGCATCATCGACATCGGCAGCGGCACCACGGACCTCGACGGGGTGAAGGAACTGAAGCGGAAGTGGGACGACACGGCCACCATTCCGATGGGGATGTTCGACGCGTACAAGAAAATCGCCGCCTACATCAACCGGCAGCATCCGAACGCGAACGTCACCCCGCAGATGGTGGAGCAGCACCTTTTGAATCCGGAAATCGACGTGAACACGTTCCGGATCAACCATCGGTCGAAGCCGGTGGACATCACCAACATCCGGACGGAAGTGTTCCGGCAGTTGGCGGAGGATCTGTTGAACCAGATCCAGCAGATGTGGGTGAGCCGCGCGAAGTTTGACGCGATTTATCTGACGGGCGGCGGGGCGAAACCGCTGGCCAGGCATTTCATGGAATGGGAGAAGGATATCCAGATCCTTGAGGACAGCCAGCAGGGGAACGCCCTGGGCTTTTATCGGTACGGACTGAATCTGGCGGGGGAGACGAAACCCTGACACAGGCCGGGCGAAAACACGCCGCGTGTTTTCGTCCCGTCTTTTTTCTTTGCCGGCGGGCCGGCCGTTGCGCCGGCTTTTTTTCGTTTCGGCGGTTCGCTAGAATGGATGTAATCGTATCTGGCAGAGGGGTTTGCACCATGGCTTCACTTCCGGTATCCGCGCTGAACCTGGTCCCGATCCGCGAGGGGCAGGGGCCCCGGGAAGCGATCCAATCCGCCGTCGAGCTGGCGCAGGCCTTGGAAAAGCTGGGCTACGTGCGGTACTGGATCGCCGAGCACCACAACATGCCGACGCTGGTGAGCACGGCCACGGTGGTGCTCATTCAGCATGTGCTCGAGCGGACATCCACGATCCGCGTCGGGTCCGGCGGCGTCATGCTGCCGAACCATTCCCCGCTCATCGTCGCGGAGCAGTTCGGCACCCTTGCCGTGCTGTATCCCGGCCGCGTGGACCTGGGGCTCGGCCGCGCGCCCGGCACGGACATGAAGACGGCCGCCGCCATCCGCCGCAACCGCCACGAAGCGATGTACATGTTTCCGGACGAGGTGCGGGATCTTTTGCGCTATTTCGGCCCGCCCGAAGAGCAGTCCGACGTCCGGGCGTATCCGGCCGTCGGCACGGGGGTGCCGCTCTACATTCTCGGCTCCACCACGGACTCTGCGGAACTGGCCGCGTATCTGGGGCTGCCTTACGCCTTCGCGTCACACTTCGCCCCGGAGCAGACGGAGGCGGCCATCCGGCTGTACCGCAGCCGTTTCCGGCCTTCGCGGTATCTGGACCGGCCGTACATGATCGTCTGCCTCAACGTGGTGGCCGCGGAAACGGATGAAGAATCGCGGCATGAACTTTGGACGTCGATCCGGTATTTTCTGAACATCGTGCGGGGAGAGCGCCTGCCGCTGCTGCCGCCGGACAAGGCGGAAAAGGATACCGCCCTGACTCCGTATGAACTGGCCCACCTGGAGGCGCGCATGAGCCTGGCGATCGTCGGCGGCCGGGAGACGGTGAAGAAGCGGCTGGCCGAATTCCTTGAGCGGCACGAAGCGGACGAAATCATGGCGGTGACCTATATTTTCGACCTTGCGAAGCAAATCCGGTCCTACGAACTGCTCAAAGAAGCGGCGGAATCGATCCGGCGGTAAATAGCATGTAGATTCGCCCATGCCGGCTGCGGCGATCTTTATCCGCCTGCTCCGCCGCCCGCCGCGCTTTTTTTCAACCGGAACCCGGTTTCCCGATGGTCCGGATCCCAGCGGAACGTGAGTGCGGCCAGCACCAGGATGGCCAACGCGAAAGCGAACACGATCAGCACGGATAAGCCCCAAGGCCGGGTGTCCGCTTGCGCCGCGGCCTGAAGCCCGTCGACGAAATAGGCGAACGGAAAACATTTGCCCGCCCGCGCCAGCCATTCCGGCACGGCCGAGAGGCTGTAGAACGCGTCGCTGCCGAATACCATGGGAATCTGCAGCAGATTGGACAGCATGTTGATCTGCCCTTCGTTGCGGGCGAAATTGACGACCAAAAATCCAAGGCATGTGAAACAGAACATTCCAACGACGAGCATTGCCAAAAGCTGAACCGCGCCGAAAAACGGGATGGAAATTCCGAACGCGAGCGCGCCGATGAGCAGAAGGACCGCGTTGATGGCCAGCCCGAGCAGCGTCCGGGCCAGCGTCAGCGCGAGCACAAACGAGACGATCGGAAAAGGCGTCAGTTTCAGCAGCTTGTAGACGCCCTTGTTTCGCTGGCCGTACACCTGGAACGAAACGCCCTGCATGGCCCAAAACAGGGTGCTGATCCCGATCACCCCGACCAGCAGCCGCTCGCGGTACTCCGGCGAATCAAAGTAATACCCGAGTCCGGCCATGAGTACGACAGGGAACAGCAAGGCGTAAAACAACGTGATTTTGTCTTTCAGGCTCGTGACGAGCATCATGCGAAAAACGGTCCGGATCACGACGCCTCCTCCTCGGTCAGTTTCAGATACAGTTCTTCCAGATTTGCCGCCTCATATCGCTCCAGCAATTCCTCCGGCGTTCCGGACGCCGCGACCTTCCCTCCCGGATCATGACGATCCGGTCCGCCAGCTTGCCGACCTCCTCCATATCGTGGGAAGTGAAGACAACCGAGGCGCCCGACTCCGCCAGACGGCGAATCAGGTCGCGGATTTCCCGCCTCGCCCGCGGGTCGAGGGCCGCCGTCGGTTCGTCCAGAAACACCAGTTTCGGGTCGTGCACCAGCGCGGCGGCGATCGCCAGCCGCTTCTGCTGGCCGCCGGAAAGCCGGGAAGCCTCCGTCTGCGCGGCGTCCCGCAGGCCGCAAAGCTCCAGGAGCCGCAATCCTTCCTCCACGGTCAACCTCCGCTTGTGGAAAGCGGCGAAAAGTTTCAAATTGTCCAACGCGCTGAGACCCGGAAAAAAGGGCGTCGACTGGAGCTGCACCCCGACGCTCGCCTTGTAATCGTGACGCCAGTAGGTGACGCTTCCCGCGTCCCGCCGTTTCAGGCCCAGGATCAGGTCGAGCGTGGTCGATTTCCCCGCTCCGTTCGGCCCGATCACGGCCACCACTTCCTTCTCCCGGACTTCCAGGTCGATGCCGTCCACCACGGATTTGGAACCGTATCTTTTGACCAGCCCGGCCGCCTGAAGCAGCACCCGATTCATGATTCGAACCCCCAAGTCTGCGGATTGGGCGGATTCTCGGCGAGGACGGCCTGCAATTCATTAAGCAGCTTCATCTGCAGCTCGAACTGCTCGTACATGTTCCGAAAAACGAGCCGCACGTGCGGAGGGACGGGGCCGTATTTCTCCTTTTCCTTCTCGCCGGCTTTCATGGCCTCATAATCCGCCTCGATCCGCCGTTTCTGCTCTTCCAGCGCGGCGATGGTTTCTTCCGCCGGCAACGCCTCCAGGAAGGACACCGCGGTATACAGGGCTGTCGGAAACGCCACGGAGGATTGTTTCAGCGCTTCCGTCAGCAGTTTCCGAAATTCCTCCCGTCCCCGGTCCGTGATCCGGTAGATCGCCTTCGCGCGGTTGCCCGTATGCTCCACGGATTCCAGCCGGACGAGCCCCTCCCCTTCCATCTTCTTGAGCGCGTGGTAAATCGAGCCCGGGAGTATGCCGGCCCACTTGTCGGACTGGGTCATCTGCAAAACCTGCTGGATCTCGTACCCGGACATCGGCTTGTGCGTCAGAAGCCCGAGCACCATCAGACGTGTCACCTGTATCCTCACCGCCAATATTGTATACTCAAATTTGACTATAAGGTCCGATTTCAACTATATTCTTGATGAAGCGAAATGTCAAGTAACTTCTTCAAGGACCGCCTTCGCCGCGGCTTCGCCGGCCGCGCGGCCTGTGGAGAAGGCGGCGGTGATGTTGTAGCCGCCGGTGTAGCCGTGCACGTCCAGGATTTCGCCGCAGAAGTAGAGCCCTCGCATCAGCTTCGATTCCATGGTGCGGGGGTCCACCTCTTTCACGCTCACCCCGCCGCCGGTGATGAAGGCTTCTTCCAGGGACAGCGTGCCGGACGCGGAGACGGCCAGCCGTTTGCACCGCTCGGCGAGGGCAAGCCAGCCGTTGCGTGACACGTTGCCCGCCTGCGCTTCGCCATCCAGGCCGGCCCGGTCCAGCAGGATCGGCACGAGGCGGTCCGGCAGATGCCGGCGCAGCAGCGTCTTCACCGCCTTCCGCGGTTCGGCGCGGGCTTCCGCCAGCCATTCGCCTGCCAGTTCGTCGATACTGCGTCCCGGCGCAAGGTCGATGCGCACCGTCACGGGGCCATGGCCGTCCATCAGGGCGCGCACCACGAACTGGCTGCAGCGCAGCGCCGCCGGTCCGGACAGGCCGAAGTGGGTGAAGATCATGTCTCCTTCGTGTTCCACGAGTTTTTTGCCCTTGCCGTTCTCCACCGTCAGGCGCACGGCCCGCAGGGACAGCCCCTGAACCTGGCGATTCGCAATCCACGGTTCGTCCGAGGTGATCGGCACTTCCGTCGGGTACAGCCGTGTGATGGTGTGACCGGCCTCCCGCGCCCATTCGTAGCCGTCGCCGGTGGAGCCGGTATGGGGGACGGACTTGCCGCCGGTGGCCACGATGACGCATCGCGCCGCGATCTCCTCTCCGCCGCGAAGCCGCACGCCGGAGACCTGGCCATTCCCGTACAGCACGCGTTCCACCGGCTGGTTCACCCTCACTTTGGCGCCCAGTTTCCGCACCCGGTTCACCAGCGCCGCGACCACCGTCTTCGCCTTGTCCGTGGCGGGAAACATGCGGCCTTCGTCCTCTTCAATGAGCCGGATTCCGAGGGATTCGAAGAACGCGATGATCTCCCGGCTGCCGAAGCGCGACAGCGCGCTGTGCAGGAATCGGCCGTTGCCGGGAAAATACCGGATGAGCTCCGCCGTGTCCTTGTTGTTGGTCACGTTGCAGCGTCCGCCGCCGGAGATGCCGAGCTTCCGCCCCAGCCGGTCTCCCTTGTCCAAAAGCAGCGTGCGCGCGCCGCCTTCCCTCGCCGCGATCGCCGCCATGAGCCCCGCCGGCCCGCCGCCGACCACGATGACGTCCCAGGTTTCCGCCACGCCTTTCACCTCGAACGTTCCCGAACTTTTTTCCAGATGACCGATATTTCGATTATACCCGGATCAAAACCGTTGCGGACATCCGGTCCGTACAACCGATTTTTTTCGACAAATTCTTCACCGATCCGTTACAATCATCACGGGCATCACTGCCAGTCAGCCCGGGAGTTGATATCCATTTCCAAAAACAAAACTTCTTCCAGGGAGCCCATTGTCATCCCGGGCGCCATATACGGGCGGGCGACGCCTCTGGCCGAACTGAAGGAAGCCTGAAGGTTTAAAGCCAAAAAATTCCGGATGGTTGCGGGTTGAACCGGCGGGGCTTCCAGGCGACCGGGCGAATGCACGACAGGAAAAGTTTCGCGTGCAGACTGACGAACCGCAATGTGATGAAAATACTCGGCGGAGCAAGGTTTGTCCCGATGCAAACGGGAGCGCCGGCGGGAGACCGGTCACATGGAAGAAGGCGAAAGAGACGATATATATGGTGGGAAAGATCACGGATCCATTGACAGGGATGGAGATGTTTGAAGAACACCTTTTATGGATTCTGGATGACCGGAAAGACACCCTCAGTTATAAGGAAGAAGTTCCGGACGGAAGCAACACGCCCGAAGAGTGGGTTGAAAGAAACCGAAAGCGGACTGAAGAGAAGATCCGGAAAAACATTGAATTTGTGCGCGCGCTGGGGTTGAAATGCGACAGCGTCGGCTGGTGCAGCCTGGATTTGAACCGTCCGGATCGGGGTGACCTGCTGGACCGCATCCGTGCCTTTGCGCTCAAGGAAGGCATGTACCTGCGCGGTTACTACACCCGGTGGAACGCGGACACGGAAAGCGAATGGTACCTGCTTGAATCGGAGCATTTTACCGGCGTGGACTGGGATTACGCCACCGTCAAGGACCGAAACGGAAACCCGTTGACGATCTCCGAGGTGTATGCCTGCAAAATCCCCAAACACACGCAGGTGCTGTGGGACAGCGGGTTGCCTTGCGTACACGAGAAGTTTCGCGACTGTTGCCTCCGGAACGGCTTCAGCGGGGTGGATTTTTACTGGATCCGGGACATCGGCCGGTACCGTGCCGCGCAGTTTTTCGGACTCATCATCGACCCCATGGTCCCCGAATTTGCGTGCGACCGGTATTTGACCTATTCCGACTCCAGGGATACTCCGTACAAAAATTTCGACCATTCCGTCGGCTCCCCGCTCTACCAACGGTATCTGGCCCTGGGCGGCGCGCTGCCGAAGCTGTCCCAAATGTTTTATGACCTGCGCGTGGACCTGCCCGTCCAGCTTCCGAGAAACCGGATGCCGGACGCGGACTTTGCCTATATCTCCTTCTGGAGGGCCGACTATGTCAAACAATACGCGCTCGTCCGAAAACGCGCGGCGGAAACGCTGCTGGCCGAAAAGGCGATCCGCAAGGAATATCTGACGCCGGTGACGCTCTATGATGCGGAACCCGAAGGCTATTACATCCAGGCTTCGGAACCTCTTCCGTACCCGTCCGTGGAAGCGGTCCGCCAACTGGAAGCGGACTATGAAAAGCTGAAGCAAAACCCCAGGCCCGAAAAGAAGGCTGCCGATAAGGAAGCGCTGAAACAGTTCAGGCGGGCAAAACGCTTGCGGCCGGAAGATTTCGGCAAGGGGCTGGCCGGGAAGGCGCGCGCGGCCCTGGCCGCAACGCCGCATGAGCGGTTGTCTCCGTATTACGCCGTTTCGGACGGCGGGTATTTGTCGGATGAATATCAATTTTTGCCCTATGCGGAATCGGTGAAGGAAACCAAGGACTTTGCCGCGAAAATCGCAGCGGAAGAACTGCTGGCCGACCGGTGTGCGGGGACGGTCATCGCGAAGTGCGCGGACGGCGATTGGGCGATCGTTTGCGATGACGGTTCCGTCCGGCGCATCAGCCATGAAACGATGGACGCGGGTGAAACCTGGGATACCGTGGCGCAGTTTTTTTGCGATGCCCTGTCGGAAGACTAGCTGGTCACATTTTCCATGCGATCTGCCGATAACAATCCTTGTCGAGTCGAACCAGGGTATATGCCATCTTTGGGACACGAGGGATGACAGATGGAAACGAACCACAACTTCCAGGGCAATCTGACGGGCCTCATCGATCTGCTATCCAATCACCTTTATTCCAATCCCGGCGTCTTCGTGCGCGAGCTGCTGCAAAACGCCATGGACGCGATCACGGCGCGCAAGAGGCTGGGACACCGATTCGATCCCCGGATTCATGTGGAAACGTTCTCGAACCATACGATTTCCGTCCAGGACAACGGGATCGGGCTTACACGGGACGAAATCATCCGGTTTCTTGCCAGCATCGGAAGCACCGCGAAGAAAGATCCGGACGGCGCCGACGATTTCATCGGCCAGTTTGGCATCGGCCTGCTTTCCTGTTTTGTCGTCAGCGACGAGATCGTGCTCGTCACCCGTTCGGCCCTCGACGGCGATTCGCTGGAGTGGAAGGGCCGGCCGGACGGAACCTACCGGATCCGGAAACTGGATCACGAGGTGCCGATCGGCACGACGGTCTATCTGAAAGCCAAGCCCGAATACGAGGAGCTGTTCGAATACTGGCAGCTCAAAGGGCTGCTTCAAAAGTACGGCAAATATCTGGATGTTCGCCTCACGCTGCTGGACGAAGGTTTCGAGGAGATCCTCAGCGAGGAGCGCGTGCCCTGGAAACTCAGCGGGGAAGAAGCGGTGAAATTTGTGGAAGGGGAAACGGGGAGCCGCCCCCTGGACATCATCCCGCTGTCCTCGACGCTCGGGGGACTGGAAGGCTTTGCGGCGATCCTGCCCTGCACGGTCAATGTGCAGGAGAAGAAGCGCCACCGCGTCTACCTGAAAAACATGCTGCTGTCCGAGGAAGTCAACGATCTTTTGCCGGACTGGGCCTTTTTTGTGGATGCGTATGTGAATACGACGAGCCTGAAGCCCACCGCGTCCCGCGAATCCTTCCGGAAAAACGATCTGTTCGACCATGTGCAGGAGGAGCTCGGGGAACAGATCAAGCGGTACTTCAAGCGGATTGCGGCGGAGAACCGGGAGCTTTTCGAGAAAATCCTGTCCATCCACTACCAGTCCATCAAATTGGTGGCGAACGAGGATTCGGAGCTTTACGAGCTGTTCATCCCCTATCTGAAATTCGAAACCTCGTACGGCGAAATGGAAATGTCGGCGATCGCGGGCCAGGTTGATACGCTGTACGTAACGGCGACGGTGGACGAGTTCCGGCAAATCGCCCGCGTGGCCAAGGCGCAGCAGATCCTGGTCGTGAACGGCGGCTACCAGTACGACTTCGGGCTGCTGATGAAGGCAAGCGAAGTGTGGGAGCAGCTCAAGGTGGAGGTGCTGGACGTCATGAAGTTCGCGGGCCGCTTCACGCCGCTGCCCCCGCGGGAACGGGAAGAGACGCGGGATTTTCTCGAAATGGCCAACGATTTTCTGGCGGGCTGCCACTGCGTCGGAACGATCCGGTATTTCGAACCCGCGGATCTGCCCGTGCTGTATATCACCAACAACGACCTCAACTATTGGAAGATCGTGAACGACACCATGCAAGCCGTGGATTCGTTCTTCGCGGATCTCCTGGCCGCGGTCAAGGCGGAATACGCGGAAGAACCCCTGTCCCGGCTGTGCTTCAATTACAACAATCCGATGATCCGCAAGATTGTCGCCTGCCGTGACGAGCGGCTCCAACGCAGGGCGATCGAGCTGCTTTACACCCAATCGCTGCTGATGGGGAACCATGTGATGAGCAACCGGGAATTGCAGCTGATGAACGAGTCGCTGTTTTATTTCGTGAACCTGGGGCTTGACCGGGCGGAGGCGGGTGAACATCGGGGATGAAACACCGTTTTGACGCCCTGCTGGCCCGGGCCTGGCGATGCGAAGACGAGCTGCAGGCGCTCGCGTTGTACGAGGAAGCCATCGTCATCGCCGACCGCTACCTGACCGAATCGGACGCCCACAGGGCCCGGATGGATTATTCCGAGAAAGCCGTGGAGACCGGCTTTTACGACAAGCTGCTGGTTTCCTTCGCCTGGTGTTGGTCCAAATTCGTCGCGCATCCCGATCGGTATTCGAGCTTTTACATGCTGTGGCATTTCAAATGGGTGGTCGAAGATTTGCACCGATACGCCGCGTATTCCCTGGATCAACTGGAACGGCTGCTGGAGATGTTCCGAGAATACTGCGAAAAATACCATTATTCGCTGCGGCCTTATTATGAAGCCTGTATGCGGTTCCGGCTGGATTCGGGAAACCTTGCGGAGGCGGACGAATACTATCGGCATTGGCGAAAGGCCAAGCGGGACGGACTGTCCAACTGCCAGGCGTGCGAGCAGCATGCCATGGGGGAATATTACATCGGGAAAGGCCAATATAAACGGGCGTTGCAAGTCCTTGGGCCGATCCTGGAAGGCAAACTCACGTGCCGCAGCGTGCCCAAAGCCACCCATGTCATGGTCGCCGAAGCCTATCTGGCGCTGGGACAGCCGGAAGAAGCCGCAAAGTACGCGGACAAAGCCTGTCGCTCCCTGAAGGGGATAGGGGATTTGGGCAAGTTCGGCACGCTGATCGCCTTTTATGCGGTGATGAACCGCAGGAGGGCGCTGAAACTGTACCGGGAGACCTGCCGGTATGCCCGCATGAAGGTGAACGATTGGGCCAGGCTGCATTATCTCGCCGGCGTGCAGTTTTTGCTGGAACAGCCGGGGGAGGGCGCAAACCGCAGGCGGAAGGCATCCCCGGCCGGGCTGGACCATGATTGGGTGCGATCGGAAGTGGAACGGTTGGCGAAGGCTTTTGACGAAAGAAATCAAAACGGGCATGTAAGCCGGAAAATCGAGGGGTTCAAGAAGAATTTCGAAAAGCTGAAACGAATGGCCGCCTCTACGTGACGACTTTTTCATTTCGGCGGTTGCCGGCATGAATCATCCGTTTATTGCGGACCCGGGGTGAATTTGCTTCAATGGAGTTGGCGGCGGAAGTAACGGGTTCATAAGGTGAGACGGCGTGATCAAGGCCATTGTTTTTGATTTCGACGGAACGGGTACAACGCCATTTCCGATATATGCCTATATGCCGCGAGTTTGGCCTGGAACTTCCGTTGGCGCCTGGATGGACGACAACGATCTCGATCCTGGAAAGAATCGGAAAACGATTTGGAGTGCCCGATCGACCGGGCTGCCATCGAGCGGAAATTTCATGAGTTGCCTGCCGGACACATGCAAAACCTGACTTTTCGTCCGGGGAACCTCGACACGCTGGAACAAGCATGGCGGACGGGACTTCGCACAGTGCAGAAAGGGGATGCGGGGTGCGGTTGCTGGAAAAAACGCTGCAAAGGGACGGCTGCGAGATCCATTACTGGATGACGCCCGAAGCGAAAGACGCGTGGCTCGTATTCCTGCACGGCGCCGGCGCGGATCACCGCACGTTTGAAGGGCAGCTGCCGGCGCTCCAGGACCGGTACGGCCTTCTCCTTTGGGACGCCCGCGGGCACGGCCGTTCCCGGCCGGCGCGGGGGCGTTTCGGCATCCCCCTTCTGGCGGACGACCTGCTGGCCGTGCTGGAGCGGGAGGGGATCGAGCGGGCGGTCTTTGTCGGGCATTCGATGGGCGGCTGCGTGGCGCAGGAAATCGTCCGCCGGGATCCCGGCAAGGTACAGGCCCTTGTGCTGATCGACACCTTCAGCGTCACCTGGACGCCGTCACCGGCTTTGCGCATGGCGTTGCGCATGGCGCCGCATGTTTTGTGGCTCTGCCCCTGGCCGCTCCTCGTGCGTTGGGCCGCCTCCTACAGCACGGTGGATCCGGACGCCCGGCGCTATGTGCGGGAAGCCGTGCGGACCGTCGGACAGCGCAACTTCATCCGGTTCCTGGCCGCCACGGCCGCCTTCCTCCATCCCGAGCCCGATTACCGGATTCCCGTTCCGACCATGCTGGTCCTGGGAGAAGAGGAAAGGCTGGGCTACATTCGCAATACCGCGCCCTTGTGGTCCCGGCGGGAGCCGCGCTGCATCCTTCGCCGGATCCCCCATGCCGGACATTTCGCCCATCAGGATCATCCGAAAATGTTCAACGGGCTGATGGTGTCCTTTTTGGAACAGACCTTGAACAGGGCATGATGCAGAAAACTTCTCCCCGCGTCAACCCCCGGCATACGGATCAATGGTCCGAATGGTGCCGTCGTCGTTGTAATGCAGCTCCGTATACTTGACGCAACGCAGGTGATCCACGCCTCCGGACAGGGACGCGTCATGGTAGAACAGATACCATTTGCCCCGGAATTCCACGATGGAATGATGCGTCGTCCACCCGATGACCGGCGTGAGAATTTTCCCCTTGAAAACGAAGGGCCCTTCCGGTTTCTTGCTCATGGCGTACACGATGCTGTGCGTCGTGCCCGTGGAATAGGACAGATAATAATACCCGTTGTACTTGTGCACCCACGGTCCTTCGAAATAGCGGCGTTCCTCGTCGCCGGCGAGAATCGGACGGCCGTCCTCGTCCACAATCGAAATTTCCCTGGGCGGCGCCTTGAACGCCAGCATGTCGTCGGTCAGTTCGGCGAAGCGCGGCCCGAGCGCCGGTTCGTGCGGCGCCGGTCCTTTCGCGTCCGGGTTGAAGGTGCCCGTTTGCCATTTCTCCAGTTGGCCGCCCCACAGCCCGCCGAAATACATATAGGCCCGGCCGTCCTCGTCCACCAGCACCGCCGGGTCGATGCTGAAGCTGCCCGGGATGTAATGGGGCTGCGGCTTGAACGGTCCGGCCGGCGAGGAGCCGGTGGCGACGCCGATCCGAAAAATGCCGTCATGATCCCTGGCCGGAAAGTACAGATAATAGGTGCCGTTCTTGTACGCCGCGTCGGGCGCCCACATCTGTTTCGAGGCCCAAGGCACGTCCCGGACATGCAGCACCCGGCCGTGATCGACGCAGGGCGAATCGAAGTCGTCCAGGGACAGCACATGATAGTCTTCCATCGCATACTGGTCGCCGTTGTCGTTGCTCGGCCCGTCGTGGTCGATGTCGTGGGACGGATAAATGTAGATCTTGCCCTCAAACACGTGCGCCGACGGATCCGCCGTATAAATATGCGTCACCAACGGCTTGTTCGGTTCAACGGGTTTGCTCATGGCATGCTCTCCTTTTTCCAAACATCCTACCAAAATATTAAAAAAGTTGGTAACTTTCGTCCACTCCGAACCGCATGCCACAAACGGAACAAACCCGCCCGGGCTTTCGCCTTGAAAGGCCGGGGCGGGTTTCATTTCGGCCGATAACGTTGCTTTAGAACGGCCTGACGGGACGTTCGGTCCGGCTGTCAGGAGGGCCGGGCGCGAAGTCCTTTCCACTTTTTGTACTGGTAATAGATCGTGCAACCGACACAGTATCCGAGCACCGCCACGAAGGCGGCCAGCGCCACCATCCCGGCGAACACGTGCCCGGCAATCGTCAGGCCGAAAGCGTGGAAAAAGGACGCAAGGCCGAGCAGCGCCACGGCGATGGTCTGGTTGAACCGGGCCAGCTCCGCCGCCTGCTTCTCCGCTTTCTCCAGCCGGTTTCGGCTGACAAAGAGGCGGGCGATGCCCATGAACAGGTTCCATTGCGGTCCGGCGAACCACCCGATCAGCTGGATCACAAACGCGGCGTAGACGAACAGATGGCTCCGGAACCCGTAGTCCAGCGGCAAGTACGACAACACCACCAACAAGACCATGCCGAGCTGGTTGGCCTTGATCAGCGGCATTGGGATTTCCTTCATTCCACTGTCCCTCCTCTTGCGATTTTCCCGACGGCGCGTCAAGCATCGCAGATGTTCTTGAAACCCGATTAATCAGACTAATCCAACCAACTTACTGGAATTAATGACAATGTATCACCCGTTCGCGCTTGTTGTCAATTGGTCCTTTTTCAATATTTTTTCGATAACACGAGCCAAGAAATGAACAGTGTGGAACACATGAGGGAAAGCAAAATGATCACGGCTTGTTTGGCTTCGATGTCGAGAATCCCAAGATCCGACAACCACCACAGGACGCCACCGTAAATGGTGGTCAGGATGGCGGTAACGAGAGCGCCTTTCTGGCGAATGAACCTGATTCTTTCGTCTTTTCGCTGGAAGCGGGGAACCAAATGAGCCATGGAAAAGCTGATGATCGCCAAAGCCGCGATTGCAAAACAGGGCTTAACACTTACAGCGGCTTTTGGACCGCATCCTGGCCGGATCATCGTGCCCGCGCTGATCATCCGCATCATTTTCAACCGGCATTTCGTAAAAGGCGTGACGTTCACGGGCATCAAACAGGCGGGCGGCGGAGACGGCGGGTGCCGGGGCGTAAAACCGGCGCCGGGGCGGAGACGGCGGAGGCCGGCGCATGACACCGGCGCCGCGGCGGACGGCAGGTGCCGGCGAATAAAACCGGTGCGGAGAGCGGACAATAGGCGGGCGGAAAAACCATGGGCGCTTTTCCCAAAAGGAGGCTCGCCGATGCCCGGAAGCGAGAAACGGACCGAAGCCGGAAGCGAATCCGCCGCCGGCGCGAAAAAGGACACCCGCCATGCCCGCCGCGTTCCGCACCGCAATCCCGGATACGGCAAGAAGCTGGACGGCCCCGACCGTCCCGCCGAATAGGCCGGAGGCAAAGGCCGGAGCGAAGGAACGCCAAAATGGACAAAAAGCGTGAAATTCAAAGCGGCGGGCGGGACGGACGGAACGGAGCGGACGCGGAAAAACGGGAACGGAAACGGCCCGGCGGCGGGAACCGGGACGCGGAATTCGCGGATATTCCCGAAAACACCTACGACACGGTAAGACCGGTGCCGGGTTTTGACGACCGGGTGCCGGACCCGTTCGAGATCGATTTTCGGCCGGAGCACCGGGGCGGCGCGCGGGGGCCGGAACAGCCCTTCGTGAACGATTACGGCGTGGTGATCGGGGATCACGAGTACGCGTCGCCGAATTCGCCCCTCGAACAGTGGAGCCGGGATACCGAGCCGGCGGTCATGGCGGGGGAGCAATGGGTGCACCCGTACAAGGACATCGGCTTTTGGACGGCGGAAAACCGCGATCTGTTCGAAAAAGGCATCCCGCCTTCGGGCGGCGTGTTCATGCACCCCGTCCGGCAAACCTCGCGTCCGGAAGGGTCCAAGCACGATCCCCGGCGCGGCGGATCGGGGGCGGGAGAAGAGGCGGAAAGCGCCGGGGCGGATCGGACGGAAGGAGACACCGAAGACAGGCGATAGAGCGTCGCCGAGCGGGGGACGTTTCCCGCGGCGCTCGCAACCCACCGTCAGGCTGGCGGAAAGGCCGCGGTGGGTTTCGTCTTTTTTTCGTGTCTTGCCAGGGGCGTTTTTTCATGATCATTCCTTATCTGACCGGGTCGTTTTCCCGAAACATTTTTTACGCTAAAATAAAACAAGATGCAGAAAAACGTTTAGATGAAAGGAGTCGGACGAGATGCGCTATCGGAAGTTGGGAAGGTCCGGGCTCAAGGTCAGCGAAATCAGCCTTGGCAGCTGGCTCACCTACGGCGGCTACGTGGAACGGCAAAACGCGATTCGCTCCATTGAAATCGCTTATGATCTGGGCATCAACTTTTTCGATACGGCCAACGTATACGAACGGGGGGCGGCGGAGAAGCTGGTCGGCGAAGTGCTCCGCAATTATCCGCGCGATTCCTATGTGCTGGCGACGAAAGTGTTCTGGCCGATGGGCGACGGCCCGAACGACCGCGGGCTGTCCCGCAAGCACGTCATGGAGCAGTGCCATGCCAGCCTGAAGCGGCTCGGCGTGGATTATGTGGACATTTACTACTGCCACCGGTTCGACCCGGAAACGCCGGTGGAGGAAACGATGCGCGCCTTCGACGATCTGGTCCGCCAGGGCAAGGTGCTGTACATAGGGGTCAGCGAATGGACGGCCGCCAACATGGCGGAAGCGCTGGCGTTCGCCGACCGCTACCTGCTGGACCGGATCGTCGTCAACCAGCCGATTTACAACATGTTCAACCGGTATATCGAAAAGGAAGTCATCCCGTTCTGCGAGCGCCACGGCATCGGACAGGTGGTGTTTTCGCCGCTGGCCCAGGGGCTCTTGACGGGCAAATACAAGTCGGCTACGGAATACCCGCCGGACAGCCGCGCGGCCAAGGTGGGCGGAACGCTGCGGCAAAACATCACCGAAGAGCGCATCGCCCAGGTCGAGAAGCTCAAGGGCGTCGCCGACGATCTGGGCATTACGCTGCCCCAGCTGGCCCTGGCCTGGACCCTGCGGCAGCCGATCGTCGCCAGCGCGCTGATCGGCGCCAGCCGGCCGGAGCAGGTGGAGGAGAACGTCAAGGCGTCCGGCATCGAGCTGAGCCAGGATGTGCTGGACCGGATCGAGGAGATTCTGGGGTCCAATCCGTGACGGGCGGGATTGGACCGGGCATTTTGCCCTGCCGCCATGCGGGCTTCGCGCGTCCCGGCCGCCGTGTCGTCCGGGATGCGCGGGCCCTTTTTGGTTTTAAAAAGTGTTCCTTTTGCCTTGACGGAGCTTGCTTTTTGTTTTGACGGTGCATCGGGGAGAAGGATATAATGAATGGAAACGGAAACTGGACATACTCCGATCCGGGAAGGAGGCGGTTAGCGTGGCGATCACGTCGCTGGAGCAATATATGCTGGACTATGTGCAGGCCATCCGGGACGAAACGAAACGGCTCGGCTTCGAGGAACTCCGCACGCCCGAGGAAGTCGAGGCGAAGCTGCCCACGGCCAAGGGCACGGCCCTCGTCCTCGTCAATTCCGTCTGCGGCTGCGCCGGCGGCCTGTGCCGTCCGGCCCTGGCGGAGGCGCTGAAGCACGACGCGAAGCCGGATCATCTGTTCACGGTGTTCGCCGGACAGGACAAGGAGGCAACCGCGAAGGCGCGGGAGTATTTCGCGCCGTATCCGCCTTCGTCGCCGTCCATCGCCCTGATGCAGGACGGCGAGCTGGTCCACTTCATCGAGCGGCATCAGATCGAAATCCGCACCGTGGAGGAAATCGCCGACGAACTGAAGTCCGTGTTCGACCAATACTGCAGATGACCAGCGGGCATCCCGGCGGGCGCGGAAAAGCCGGGATGCCTTGCTTTTGCGGGGGAAGGGAAATGAGCGTTTCGAATCTGCAAAAGGAAATCATCGCCAGGCTGGGCGTGAAGCCGAACATTGACCCCGACGAGGAAATCAGGCGGCGGGTGGACTTTCTGAAAGAAAAGGTGCTGGAAGCCGGAGCGTCGGGGCTTCTCATCGCCATCAGCGGCGGCGTGGACAGCGCGGTGACCGCCGGCCTGTGCAAGCGCGCCACCGACGAACTGGCGGCGGAGACGGGACGGCCCTACATCACCGTCGGACTGTTCCAGCCCTATGGCGAGCAGCCGGACATCGCCGATGCCTATGCGGTGGCGGAAGCGTTCGGCCTGAAGTACACCGCCGAGACGAACATCCGGGACGCGGTGGACGAAATCGCCCTGGAAGCGGAATACGCGCTGAAAAAACTCGGTTTTCCCCGCCACCTGAACAAGGGCAGCAAAGGCAACGTGAAAGCGCGCACCCGCATGGTGGTCCAGTACGCCCTCGCCAACGAGCTGAACCTGCTGGTGGTCGGCACCGACCACGCGTCGGAGGCGCTCACCGGATTTTTCACCAAATGGGGAGACGGCGCCGTGGACGTGACGCCCCTCAGCACGCTCAACAAGCGGCAGATCCGCCAGATCGCGCGTCGCCTCGGCGTGCCGGCGCAGGTGATCGACAAGGCGCCCACGGCCGGGCTCTGGGAAGGCCAGACGGACGAAGGCGAGCTCGGGGTGTCCTACGAGGACAACAGCGACTACCTGGAGGGCAAGGAGATCGATCCGAAGGCTAGGGAACTCCTGGAGCGCCACTACCTCCGTACCGAGCACAAGCGCCGGCCGATTCCCGGCATCTGAGCCATGATCGTCGGCATCGGTCTGGACGTCGTCGGGCTGGAGCGGGTGGCCCGGCGGCTGTCCGAAGGCGACGGGGAGCGGATCGTCCGGCGGCTCTTGACGGACGTGGAGAGGCGGATCTGGGAGGGCCTTTCGGAAAAGCGCAGGGTTGAGTTTCTGGCCGGGCGCTTTGCCGCCAAGGAAGCCGTTGCCAAAGCCTTCGGCTGCGGCATCGGCGGCGTGATGGGCTTTCGCGACATTGAAGTGGTGCCCGGCGAGCGGGGAACACCCGTCTGCCGCCTGTCGGCGGAAGCGTGGAAACGGCTCGGGCTGTCGGAGCGCGAGCACGCGATCCACGTCTCCGTCACGCATGAAAAAACGACGGCCGCGGCCATGGCCGTCGTGGAACGGAAATAGGAACCGGCCGTCAGTTTTGCGCGGCCAGCCAGTCGGTCAGGGCGTCGATGTCTTCGGCGCTCAGTTTGTCGCCGAACGCGGGCATCGAGCCTCCGCCTTCCACGATGCGCTGGCGGATGGCGTCCCGGTCCAGTCTGGCGCCGACTTTGGTGAGGTCCGTCGAGGGCCCCATATTGCCCGAAAGGTCGGGGCCGTGGCAGACCAGGCAATTGCTCCGGTACAGTTCGATCGTTTCCGCCGGTCCGTCCGGCAGCCCGCCGCTTGCGGACTTGCCGCCTGACGCGCCGCTTCCGCCGGAACCGCCGCAGGCCGCGACGCCCGTTGCGAGGACGGCCAGCGCCAGCAAGGCCGCCGCCTTGGAAGCGAAGGTTTTCTTGCGCATGGTGCTCACCTCTTGTCCGCCCGGATTGAACGGCGGTTTTTCTTTTATCATACCCCATTCCGTATCTTGGTCAGGTGAAGAAAGTGTGAAAAAAATCATGCATGCCAAGGCCGCATTCAGCCGCAAGCTGCTGGAATGGTATCTGGCGAACCGCCGGGATCTGCCGTGGCGGCGGACGCGGGACCCTTACCACATCTGGGTGTCGGAAATCATGCTGCAGCAGACGCGGGTGGATACGGTGATTCCGTATTTCAACCGCTTCGTGGAGCGGTTTCCCACCGTCCGCGATCTGGCGGAAGCGCCCGAGGCCGAGGTGCTGAAACTGTGGGAAGGCCTCGGATATTATTCCCGCGCCCGGAATCTGCAGGCGGCCGCCCGGCAGGTGATGGAACGGCACGGCGGGCGGCTGCCGGCCGAGCGGGAAGCGCTGGCCCGCCTCAAGGGGATCGGCCCGTACACGGTGGGGGCGATTCTGAGCATTGCGTTCAACGTGCCGGAACCGGCCGTGGACGGCAATGTGATGCGGGTGCTGTCGCGGTTTTTCGGTCTGGAGGACGACGTGGCCAGGCCCGCGACCCGCGTCCGCATGGAAGCGCTGGCGCGGGAGCTCATCCCGGAGGGGCATGCGGGGGACTTCAACCAGGGCCTGATGGAGCTGGGGGCGCTGGTGTGCACGCCCAGGGCGCCGCAATGCGCCGTATGCCCTGTGGCGGCGGAATGCGAAGCAAGGAGAAGCGGCCGGCAGGAATCGCTGCCCGTGAAGGCGAAGGCGAAAGCTCCCCGCCCGGAATACCGGCTGGCCGTCCTGGTGGAAGGCGCCGGATCGCTGGCCGGGCGCGTGCTCGTCCGGCAGCGTCCGGCGGAAGGCCTGCTTGCCCGGCTGTGGGAACTGCCCCATGTGGAGGCGCCGGACCCGGAGGTGTGGGAATCGCCCGAAGCGGCGCCGGCGTGGCTGGCCGGGGCGCTGGAGGCCGAAGGCCTGCGGATCAAGCCGAAGCGTTTCGCCGGAGAAGCGGAACATACCTTTTCCCATCTCCGCTGGCGCATCCGGCTGTGGACGGCGGAAGCCGCGGAAGGCGGCCTGTTTTCGTCCGCCGGGACGACTCCGGCAGCCGCATCCGGGCTGCGGCTGGCGGAGACGGCCGGAGCGTCCGCCTATTCGGCCGCGCATTCGGCTGCACCTTCGGATTTACAATTGGGCTCCCGTTCGGCCGCACGTTCGGCCCAACCCGCTTTCTCCGCCGCACAGGACGGCGCCTGCACCTATAGGTGGATCACGCGGGAAGAATTCGCGGAGATGGCTTGGCCGAACGTGTTCCGCAGGCTGCTGGCGTCGTATTTTGAGGGAGAGCGGGTTTGAGAGGAACAGCGTATTTGGAAAGATCGTGCTTGACGGACACGGGTGACGCTGCAGCGTGGTGTGGCGGGTCATGGGCGATTCGCGGGCCGGCATGGATTTGCGGCAAAAATGAAAAATGCCCGGCTTACGCCGGGCGCGGGGCGCATCCCCGGATTATTTTTTCACGGCTGCTTCATAGCGTTTTTGGACTTCCGGCCAGTTGACGATGTTCCAGAACGCCGCGATGTATTCGGGACGGCGGTTCTGGTATTTGAGGTAGTAGGCGTGCTCCCACACGTCCAGCCCCAGGATCGGCGTGTCGCCTTCCATGAGCGGGCTGTCCTGGTTGGGCAGGCTGTACACCTTCAGCTTGCCGTCCTTGCCGACCGCAAGCCACGCCCAGCCCGATCCGAAGCGGGTGGCCGCGGCGTTGGAGAACGCTTCCTTGAACTTTTCGAAGCCGCCCAGCTCGCTGTCGATCGCCTGGGCCAGAGCGCCGCCCGGCTGACCGCCGCCGTTCGGGCTCAGGATCGTCCAGAACAGGCTGTGGTTGGCGTGGCCGCCGCCGTTGTTGCGCACGGCCGTGCGGATGCTTTCCGGCACGCTGTTCAAGTCGGAAATCAGCTCTTCGACGCTTTTGTTCGCCAGCTCCGGCGCGGATTCAAGCGCCTTGTTCAGGTTGGTCACGTAGGTGTTGTGGTGCTTCGTGTGGTGGATTTCCATCGTCTGGGCGTCGATGTGCGGCTCCAGCGCATTGTACGCGTACGGGAGCGCGGGCAGTTGATGGGCCATCACGGTTACCTCCTCGAATCGGAATTTCGGGACTGCCATCCATGAAGCGCCGCCGGCTCGGCGCGCGCTATGTACTGTCATCCCGCTACTATTATTGTCCACTTTCCATAATAAATCAACAATTTAGTTTGTTTATTCCCCCGTCCTCCCCCAGAACCGGGAATACCGGGTTCAACCGACAAAAAACGCCAGCATCGGAGGCATAAGGCCGCGAAATTCGATGCCATCTCCGCAATAAAGTGGGTTTTTCGGCGGTTTTTTGCGTCTCACGCTTTTTCCTGGGCGAATATCGCCGTGAAAGCGGGGAAGATTTTTTCGCAAGTTTGTCGTAAAATTAAAAATGCTTTTTTCGGCTTGTCCAATTCCCGGCCCAAGGAGATGACTTCATGCTCGTTCGTCCCATTCAACTCGCGGATTACCTGTCCGTGGAAGCGCTGCTGGAGACGGCGCTGTGCGGCGAATGCTTCGAGGAGACCCGAGAAGCGCTGATCCGCCAGCTCTCCATGGACAGCGAACTGGTGCAGGTGGCGGAAAAGGATGGCAGGATCGTCGGATTGTTGATCGGGACGATAGAGGGCAAGCAGGGATTCGTGTACCGCATTTGCGTGCATGAGGACTACCGCCGGCAGGGCGTCGGCGGCGCGTTGATCCGGGCGGTGGGCGCCCGTTTCCGCAGCCGCAATGTCCGCGAGGTCGTGGCCGTGGTGGACGGCCATCGCCGGCATATCGCCCCGTTTTTCGAATCGGTCGGCCTCGCGCCGGTGGAACTTGCCGAAAGTTCCCGCCAGCTCGCCATTGCGGCGGGATGAGAAAGAGATCGATGGCGGACCGCATTTTCCAAAGCATGTCGGAAGGCCGTAAAGACGCCGTTCGGTTGCGTTCGGCCTGAAGATATGCTTTTCTATTTGTGACAGAAATATTCCGCATTGGGGAATGTGCCATGCCCAGATTCACGGCCGATGCGGAGAAGTCCGGCGACGTGCGGAGACACCGGGGCCGGCGGAACCGTACAGCCTGGCTCAAGGGATTCGGAAGACGCGTTCTCGTCCTTGCCATCGCGGCGGCCGCCGCGCTTTTTGTGCGCGTGTACGTGATGCATTTTGCGGTGGTCCGCGGGATTTCCATGGAGCCGACGCTGCACGAGGGCGAATGGTTGCTCGTCAACAAGATCGTTTACGCATTCGGGGAGCCCGGGAGGGGCGACATCGTCATCCTGCGAAATCCGTCGGAACTTCCGGACAGCCCGGAGCTGATCGTCAAGCGCATCGTCGGGGAACCGGGGGACACGCTGGAGATACGGGACGGCCGCCTGTACGTGGACGGCGTGCGGCTGATCGAACCCTACACGGACGCCGAGATCGCGGGTGTCGGCATGGCTCCGGTGCGGATTGGCGGCGGACACTATTTCGTAATGGGGGACAACCGCCGACTGGCGGCCAGCATGGACAGCCGGTCGTTCCAGGCCGTGGAGAAGGAACGGATCGTCGGCAAGGCGGAGCTGGTCATCTGGCCGATCCCGGGCTGGAGACGGCTGTAGGGGACGGTCCCGCCGGGATGACTTACGGGACGGTCTCCAAGAGAGGCTTTCACAGGCGCCGAATGGGAGCGCCGGCGGGTTCAAGCCGAGCGGGACCGGCCGCGGGGAAGCGGCTGATCGGCAGTAAGGAGGGCGGCGCCGCGGGATGAAGGAAGTGACCATCTACACGGACGGCGCCTGTTCGGGCAATCCGGGGCCCGGAGGCTGGGGCGCCGTGCTGATCTACGGGAACCGGCGGAAGGAAATTTCCGGAGCGGAAGCGTCGACCACCAACAACCGGATGGAGCTGACGGCGGCGGTGGAGGCGCTGGGCCGGCTGAAGGAGCCCTGCCGGGTGAAGCTGTACAGCGATTCCGCCTATCTTGTCAACGGCCTGCGCCAGGGCTGGCTGGACAAATGGGTGCGGAACGGCTGGCGCACGAGCCGCGGGCGGCCGGTGGAAAACCGGGATTTGTGGGAAAGGCTGCACGGGCTGCTGAACGTGCATGAAGTGGAATTCGTCAAGGTGAAAGGCCACGCCGACGATGAACTCAACAATCATTGCGACCGGCTGGCGCGCGAGGCGATCGCCAGGCTTTAGCCGGACGCAAGCGGGGAGGGACGCGGATGGCCGAAGCGGCCGGCGGACGGTACGCCGAGCGGGACGACGGTTTCTGGCGGCGGCTCAAGGAAGAGATGAAATCCGCCGCGCCTTCCCTCGGGATTGACAAAATCGGCGTCGCTTCGGCGGAACCGTTCCGCGAATTGAAAGAGAGACTGGCGCGCCGCAGGGAACTGGGGCGCGATTCCGGCTTCGAGGAGCCGGATTTGGACAAGCGCACCGATCCGGCGCGCGTGTTTCCGGAAGCCCGCTCCATCATCGCCGTGGCCGTCGCGTATCCGGCGAAGCTGCGCGGCGCTCCGGCATCGGCGCCCGGCGCGCGGCGGGGGATTTTTTCCCGGTCGTCCTGGGGCGAGGATTACCACCGCGTCGTCGGAAGAAGGCTGGAGCGCCTGGCCGGATGGCTGGCGGAGCGGGTGCCGGAGACGCGGACCCTGGCGATGACCGACACCGGCGCCCTGGTGGACCGGGCCGTGGCGGAGCGGGCGGGGATCGGCTGGAGCGGCAAAAACTGCTCCATCATCACCCCGGAGTTCGGCTCCTGGGTGTACCTGGGCGAGCTGATCACCAATTTGCCCCTGCCGCCGGACCGGCCGATCGAGGACGCGTGCGGGTCGTGCGCCCGCTGCCTGGAAGCGTGTCCGACGGGGGCGCTGGTCGGCCCGGGCGAACTGGATTCGCGCCGCTGCATTTCGTGGCTGACGCAGTCGAAGGACGCGATTGACGAGCCGCTCATGGAGAAAATGGGCAACCGCCTGTACGGCTGCGATACCTGCCAGGTGGTCTGCCCTTACAATCGCGGGCTGGACGCGCGGCATCACGAAGAATTTTGGCCCGATCCGGAAATCGTCAAGCCTCTGCTTCGCCCGATTCTGGCGATGGGCAACCGTGAATTCAAGGAAAAGTTCGGCCGCAGCGCGGGGGCCTGGCGGGGCCGCAAACCGATCCAGCGCAACGCGCTGATCGCCCTCGGGCATTTTCGCGACCGGGAATCGGCGCCGGATGTCGTCCGTGTGCTCCGGGAAGACCCGCGGCCGGTGCTGCGGATGACCGCGGCCTGGGCGTTGGGCCGGATCGGCGGCGCCGAAGCGGAGGCGGCCCTGCGGGAAGCGGCGGCCGGCGACGCGGAACCGGAGGTGCGGGCGGCCGCGCGGCGGGCGCTCGGCCGGCTGGCGCAGGCGCCGGCCTCGGGCCGGGAACGGGCGGAAGAAGACCGGGAAAGGTCGAAGGAAGCCCGACAGACGGAAGAAGTCCGGGAACCGGATGAGGCCCGGGAAAGGACGCAGGAGGCCCAAGAACAGGCGGAAGAAGTCCGGGAACATTCGGAGAAAGCCCATGGGCAAATGGAAAAAGTCCAATTACGGTGGGAGGCCGCGGCGGAAAAAGGAGGGCGCGTTCCGTGACGGAAAGAACCATAAAACCTGACGGACAGGCCGACGGACAAGTCCGGGATGACGACCGGCTGTACTGGCGGGAAACGGCTTCCCCCCTTGGGACGCTGACGCTGGTCGCGTCGGAACGGGGACTGTGCAGCGTGGAGTTTGGCGCCTTCGCGGATGTCGCCGGCCGGCTGGCCGAGTGGGCCGGGCGGTGGTGGCGGGAGCCCGTGCTGGCGCCGGCGCCGGAAGGCCACCCGCTGCTTGCGGCGGCGCAACGCCAGCTGGACGCCTATTTCCGCGGCGAGCTGACCGCCTTCACGATTCCCCTGGACCTGCGCGGGACGCCGTTCCAGCTGAAGGTGTGGGAAGCCTTGTGCCGCGTGCCTTACGGGGCAACGGCGTCCTACGGCGAAATCGCCGCCGCCGTCGGCCGGCCCAAGGCGTCGCGGGCCGTAGGAGGGGCCAACAACCGCAACCCCGTGCCGATCATCGTGCCGTGCCACCGGATCATCGGCGCCGACGGATCGCTCGTCGGCTACGGCGGCGGGCTGTGGATCAAGGAGCATTTGCTGGCCCTGGAAGGAGCCTTGCCGATTTCCTCCGCGCGGCCTTCGGCGGAGAAACCCGCCGCCGCGGCAGGGGCTTGAAACAAGGAATTCGGTCCGCTGCGGCGAATCGATATTTCGACAGCGGCCATCTCGACAGACGGGGTGGGAACGGCCATGCGACTTGTGGACATTGAATCGGTGGAACCTGGACAGGTGCTGGGCAAAACCATCTATTCTTCCAACGGCACCGTCATGCTGGCGCAGGGCGTGCAGCTGACGGTCTACATGATCAGCCAGCTCAAGCGCCTCGGCGTGACCATGCTCTACATCAAGGATCCGAACTTTGAGGACGTGTCCGTGGAAGACCCCTTGTCCGACGAGACGAAGCAGATGGTCATCCGCCAGCTGTCGGAGACGTTCGATTCGCTCCGGTCGGGCAAGCCGTTCAGCGCGAAGGCGATTTCCAATGCCGTCGACCAGCTGCTCATGGACATCATGGAAAACCAGGACGTGCAGCTCCATCTGTCCGACATCCGCACCCACGACAACGCCGCCTATCTGCACGCCATCAACGTGTGCGCCGCGTCCGTGATGATCGGCCTGAACCTGGGCTACAACATGCAGCAGCTCAAGGAACTGGCCATCGGAGCGCTGCTCCACGACATCGGCAAAATCGACGCTCCCGACGACGAGGAAGGCAGGCACCACCACACCTGGCGCGGGTTCGAAACGCTGAAGAACAATCATGAATTCAGCCTGCTCATTGCCCATGTCGCGCTTCAGCACCACGAGCACGTCGACGGCTCCGGGCAGCCGCGCGGGCTCGCCAGCGACCAGATCCACCCGTACGCCAAGATCACGGCGGTTGCCAATACCTACGACAACCTGCTGCATCCGGCGGACGGCGGGCGCGTCCTGCCCCATGAAGCGGTGGAGACGCTGAACGCGATGTCCGGCACGAAACTGGACCACGAAATCCTGGTGCAGTTCAACCGCTTCGTGTCCATTTATCCCAACGGGATATCCGTTCGCCTGTCGAACCGCCAGACCGGCGTGGTCGTCGGCCAGCACCGCGGCCTGCCCGGCCGGCCCGTCGTGCGGGTGCTGGCGAGGGAAGATGGCGACGTCCGGGCGGAGGAAATCGACCTGGCCCGCCATCCGACGCTGTTCATCGAAGCGGTGCTCAGCTGACTCTGCGGGATGTGCGGGTTGTGCAACGGCTTGTGATGCCGGTTATCCTTCCGGTCACGCTCCTCTCGAGACGAGCTCTTATTGTTTGTAAATTTCCCTTATGGCGTCTTCAAATGCCGGCATTTCGCGAAACGTCCCCGGAGCGATTGCGGGACCCGGGAAAAACGTGGTATGATGATTAGCAGCCCCGCGGACGGCGGCCTGTCGTGCGGGGCTTTATTCTTACGGCGGAGGGATGCGCGCGTGAATGCGTGGGATATCGTCATTCCGGTCGTGACGCTCGTCGTCGGTTTCGTGGCCGGATTTGCCGGAGGCGTTTTCTATTTGCGCAGCCAGATCGCCAAAATGCAAAAAGACCCCGAGGCGCTGGCGAAAATGGCCAAACAGATGGGGTACAATCTGAACCGGCAGCAATTGCAGCAGGCGCAGCAGATGCTCAAGAAACAGACGCAGCCCAAGAAGCGCTCGCGCCGGTAGGAGGTGCGGACGGATTGTCGGGAATCAAGGAATACCGCAACGGATCGATTGAACGCCACCGGGGCGAGCTCGAGCTGCATATCCGCGAAATTCTCCGCCTGGTCGGGGAAGACCCGGAACGGGAAGGGCTGCGGGACACCCCGTCGCGTGTGGTGAACTGGTACGCCGAGATGCTTTCCGGCTACGGGGTGGACCCGCGGGACGTGCTGGGCGACACGTTTGACGAGCGGCACGAGGAATTGGTGATCGTCAAGGACATCATGTACTACAGCCTGTGCGAGCACCATCTGGTGCCGTTTTTCGGCAAGGCGCACATCGGGTACATCCCGAGCGGAAAAATCGCGGGACTCAGCAAGCTGGCCCGTCTGGTGGACGCGGTGACGAAGCGGCTGCAGGTGCAGGAACGGCTGACGTCGCAAATCGCCGACACGCTGGAGGAAGTGCTCAAGCCCCATGGCGTGATGGTCGTCGTGGAAGGGGAGCATCTGTGCATGTGCGCGCGCGGCGTGAAAAAATACGGCAGCAAAACGGTCACGTCCGCCGTGCGGGGGCAGTTCCTGCGCAGCGCGGCGGCGCGTTCGGAGTTTTTGTCGCTGATCCGGGAATGAACGAAAAAGCGCCCGCGCCGGCGTTTCGCGGGGCGAAACGCGGCGCGGGCCTTTTTTATGTGAAATGGGGGAGACCCGATCGGACGGCCCGGCCCAATCAGAGACGGCAGATGTCGTTCGGGCAAAATTCGCACCGGCACGTATTGCGCAGATAGTTCATGTTTTTGATGACGATGTGGCCGTTTTTGACGTCGATGGCGCCGTCCCGCTTCAGCTGGCCGAAGATCCGGCTGACGCATTCCCGCGTGGCGCCGATCATGTCGGCCATCTCGGCGTGGTTCAGCCGCAGGCCGATGCGGAGGCCCCCCTCTTCCGGTTCGCCGTACGTGTTGGCCAGCCGGATGAGCAGGGAGCAGAGGGCGCCCTGTTTGCCGAAGGTGAGAAAATCCCGGAATTTCATCTGCGTCATCCGGTTCATCATGCCCATCCATTGCACGAATTCGATGGCGAAATCGCCGTGCTGCCACAGCAGGACCTCCAGGTCCTTCCGCTGGATGACGCCCGCGTGGGTGCGCTCCATGGCCTCGGCGGTGAAAATGTGCGTCGAATCCTTGAACGGATCGATCTGGCCGAAAAGATCCCCGTCGCGGAACAGGTGGAAGGTGAACGACCTGCCGCCTTCCGTCGTCTTGGTCAGGCGTACAAGTCCCGACCGGACAAAAAACAGCTTGTCGGCCGGATCGCCTTCCCAGAACAGCACGGCTCCTTTTTCGAACGTTTTGTCGTACATGATGCTTTTCAGTTTGTCGAAGTTGTCGGGGCTGAGCACGCTGGCGATTCCCGATACCTTCGGATTGGCCGGTTTTTCCGCTGCCTGGATCATGCCGGAGCCCTCCTTCGGTTTGAAAAACCTGATTTTATTATAGGGCTCAGTGACCGTTTCCCTAATCGGGAGATTGTCGGGTTTTTGGGGAGGGAATTCCCTGATTTGCGGCTCGGGAAAATGCCGGGAAAAGGATCGGGGAATTTGTGAGATAGTTCACAGCGCGCGGAGGGCGGAAAGGTTAAAGTTTTAGGAGAACGGGGGAACCATACCTGGAAAGGATGTGATCCGGTTGCTGACGGGCATCATTCTGGCCGGCGGGCAGAACCGGAGGATGGGGGGGCACGCGAAAACGCTCTTGCCTTTCGGGGAAAGCACGCTCATCCAGCATCAGATCGGAAGGATGCGGGAAATCTGCAGCGAGGTTATGGTGGTGACCAACGAGCCGCGACCGCTCCTGGCGTATGTCGACCGCTCGGTTCGCGTGATCACGGACTACGTGACGGGACTCGGGCCGCTGGGCGGCATGCACGCGGGGCTGTCCCTTGCCCGGAACCAGAAGGCGTGGATCGTCGGCTGCGACATGCCGTTTTTGTCGCCGGAGGCGGCAAAACTGATGCTGGAACGCTCCGAAGGCGTCGATGCGGTGCTGCCCGCGGACGTAAGCGGCCCCTATCCCCTGCACGGCGTGTACGACACCGGCTGCGTCCGCGTGATCGCCGAGCTCGCCGAGCGGCGCGAATCCTCGCTTTTCCGCATGCTGGCGATGATCGACTGGATTTCGCTGACGAAGCAGGAGTGCGAAAAGCACGGGATTCCCTTCGATTTCGTGTTCGAGATCAACACGCCGGAGGATCACCGGAAAGCGCAGGAAATGTGGGCGGAAAAGATGCGCTACCCGACACGGCCGTGAAGCGGCGGAGACGAAGGCGGGCGGCGGAATCGCCCGGGACGCCGGACCGCCGGGTTCCGGACAAAAGACCATAAGAATCGGGCCAAATTGAAGCTCCCGCGGCTTCTTTTTTTTTACTAAGATGTTGGCTATGATGTTATCCAGCACAGTCATGATGATCATTGAAGTCTGTGACTTGATGGAGGGCTGCGTCAGATGACCACGCATGGGCGGCCGATCCGGATCGGCCTGATCGGGGCGGGCGGCATTGGTTCGGTTCACCTGCAGGTATTGGGCCGGCTTCGCGGGGAGTGCGAAATCGTGGCCGTCACGGACACGGCGCTTTCCCTGGCGGAGCAGAGGGCGAAGGAATACGGGGTGCCGGTGGTGCCCGCCGATCCGGAGAAGCTGATCGCGATGCCGGAAGTGGACGCGGTCATCATTGCCGTGCCGAACAAATACCATAAAGCGTACACCCTGGCCGCGCTGCAAAGCGGAAAACACGTCCTGGTGGAGAAACCGATGGGCCTGAACGCCGAGGATGCCAAGGAAATCGTGCGGGCCGAGCGGAAATACGGCAAAGTGGTGATGGTCGGCCACCAGATGCGGTGGGACTGGGTGCCGCTGCGCATCCGGGAGCAAATCGAGCGCGGGGAGCTCGGACACATCTACAGCGCCAAGACCGGCTGGTTCCGGCGCCAGGGCATTCCCGGCTGGGGGTCCTGGTTTACGCGGAAAAGCGAGGCGGGCGGCGGCCCGCTGATCGACATCGGCGTGCACATGATCGATCTGGCGTTCTTCCTGCTCGGCGAGCCGAAACCGGTCGCGGTGTCCGGGGCGGTGTACGCCGAGTTCGGGCCGAGGAAAAGAGGACTCGGCGGGTGGGGCGTCCCCGACTGGAACGGGTATTTTGACGTGGAAGATTTCGCGACGGCCCTCATCCGGATGGAAGACGGACGGACGCTTACCCTGGAAGTCAGCTGGGCCGCCCATGTGGACGGCGACAGCCTGCCGTTCGTGCATTTGTTTGGCACCGAGGGCGGCGCGGTCATCCGCGGGGAGACCGGCAAGTTTCTGACCGAGCGGGACGGAAAACCGGTCGACATTCCCCTCGATCCGCCGGCGGACGACGAAGGCAGCCGCGTGCGGCTCGCCCGCCACTTCCTCGAATGCATCCGCACCGGGCGCAAGCCTGCGACTTCCGTGGAAACGGGGCTGCGCAGCAACCTGATCATCGAGGGGATTTACGAATCGTCGCGGACCGGGCGGGAAGTCGTGCTGGACTGGAGCATTTAGGCCGGGCGGGATGGATTTGAGCGTGCAGGCCGGGCGGACTCGCGGGTCGGGCCGTCGGCCGTTGGCGCTGCCCGGATGCGTGTCCGGTGCGGCTCCGTTAAGGTGCGGCGGCTTGTCCGTCGCGATGCCGTGTTTGGCATGGCGCCGTGTCCGATGACCGGGCGGCGTGTCCGCGGCCGGCGGAACGTCCGGATGTGGGCTCGCCATCCGGGACCGGCGGTCAGGCCGGGGGACTCCAGCGCAGGCCCTGCGCCCGGGCGAAGCGCTTCTCCACGGCCGGCCAGTTGACCACGTGCCACCAGTCGCGGATGTAGGCGGCCCGGTTGTTCTGGTGTTTCAAATAATAGGCGTGTTCCCACACATCGAGGGGAAGCAGCGGCACCACGTCCCACTGGGACAGGTTCTGGTGCTTCTCCGCGGTGAGAATCTCGAGGCGGCGGCTGCGCGGGCTCCAGACGAGGATGGCCCAGCCGCCGCCTTCCACTTTCTCGGCGGCCGCGGAGAACTGGCGGCGAAAGGCGTCGAAGCCGCCGAAATCGCGTTCGATATGCCGGGCCAGCTCTCCTTTCGGCCTGCCGCCGCCGTTCGGCGACATCGTTTCCCAGAACAGCGTGTGCAGGTAGTGGCCGGCTCCGTTGAACGCCAGTTCGCGTTCCCAATGCTTGACCAGATCGAAATGACCGGTCCGCCGCGCTTCCTCGAGCTTTTGTTCCGCCAGGTTGAGGCCTTCCACATACGCCCGGTGGTGCCGGTCGTGGTGGATGCGCATCGTTCGTTCGTCGATGTAGGGTTCCAGCGCGTTGTAGGGGTACGGCAGCGGAGGCAGGGTATGCCCGCCGACGGGCACGAAGACGGCGTCGCCGGGTTCGCGCGGCGACCGGAGGGAATGGGGCTCCTCTTCAGGGGCGCCGCGATAGGACCGGAATTCCTCGATCCAGCGATCCGCCTCTTCCTGGAACCGTTCCGATTCTTCCCCGATGTGGCGCACGGCGGCGTCCGCGGCCGGCCAGCCTCGCAAAGCGGCGCTGCCCGCCCGCAGCAGCTCCAGTTGCCGCACGAATTCCCGCGACTGGTAAAGGGCGGCGCGGGCAAGATGGAAGGCGTCATCGGCCGCGTCCGCAGGCGGATTTGCCGGATCTTGCGGGCTGGCCGGATCTGCCGGGACTGCCGGATTTGCCGGGTCTGCCGGGTCTGTCCCCGCTAAAGAAGCCGAATCTTCCTCCGCCGGTTCCGCCCGCGTTTCGGGCCCGCCCGCCGGAACCGGTCCCGCGCCGCGGCCCGCCAGGATCGTCCGGGCGGTATCCGCCGTGCGCGCAAACAGGGCCTCCCATCCCCGAAGCGTCCGGACGAAGCCGGGTTCCAGCCCGGGAACCAGCCCGCGGATCAAGGCGGCGCCGGCGGCTTCCCGGCTTTTCCAGACGGCCACGAATTCCAACGCGCGAAGCGGCGTCCGATCGCCACGCCAAAGCATCATAAAAAAATCCTCCCTCCATCCGCTGTGGTCAATGTATGCGGGAGAGAGGCCGGCCTATGACGCGGAGGGGGTTCGTCATGCCCCGGGATTTTCCGCAACTTGCTCCGCGATGACAGCTTCGGCGGATCCGGCCGGAACGGGAACGCCCCCGGGAGTGGCCGCCACGCGTTGGAGAAAATCCGCCACCCGCCGTTTGTATTCCGCCGTGTGGGTGCGGAAGATCATTTCGTGATCCGCCCCTTCCACGATCCACAACGCGGAGTCGGGATGCCGCTGGGCTGTGGCCACCCGTTCCGCCAGTTCCGGGGAAGCCTTGGCGTCGCCGGTGCCGTGGATGAGGAGAATCGGAAACGGATAAGCCGTCGTCCGGATTGCCTCTGCGGGGATATCCTCCAGGCGCACGCCGCTCCACATCGGCAGGAACAGGCGGACGAGCTCCGCCGACGTCCGGAGCACGGCCGCGTGGCGGGCAAGGTTGTCGCGGATGGCTTCCGCCGTCGGCACGAACGTGCTGTCCAGAATCATCCCGCCGATGTCGCGGGGATCGCTCAGCAGCGCCGCCTGCAGCGCGGTTCCCGCGCCCATCGAGAACCCCCACACGATCGTTTTCTCCGTGCCGGATTCGCGGGCAAAGCGGATCGCCCCGAGAAGCTCCCGGGATTCGCGCACCCCGCCCGTCGCCGGCCGTCGCCGGGACGGATCGGCAAAACCGTAATCGAACATGAGCACGTTGTACCCCAGCTCGTGCAGCCAGCCGGCCGCCTCGTACATGGGCACCCAGAGTTCCTCGCGGTTGGTGCCGTATCCGTGGCTGAGCACGACGGTTTGGCTTGCGCCGGCATGGGGAGCCGGAATCCACCAGCCGTTCACCAGGGATCGTCCGTCCGAACTGGGAAACGTAACGTCCCGGTAGGGCAGCTGTTTGGCGGCCAACGGGTTGGATTTCAGCGAAACGATGGGGGGATGCGCGAGCAGCCAGGCCACCATCGCGTGGAAGCCGGCAATGACCGTCAGCGCGATTGTCGCGAGCGTGAGCGCGAGAAACGCCGGATACGCGGCGCGCCGCAGCGCCGGGTTTCGCCGGCCGGGCGCGGCGGGCACAGGAGCGGGGCGGGCGCTTCCTTCCACATGGGGACGCGAAACCGTGATGTCCATGAGAAGCCCCTCCCGACGGGGATGTAAGCGCTTTTCCTCTATTCCTATCGTAACGGCTGCCCGGGAATTTCGTCAATCGTGCCTGCGGGTGGCAAAATCGGGAAATCCGCCGGACAACCGTTTGTCATGCGGAGACGGGATGCGCTATACTGGTTTCACAGAGTGAAACTCCTTTTCGGGTTCCGCCGTCCGCGCCGCAGGCGGCGGGTTTGACCGCCAATGCCAAAGACGGAATGTATTTTCGCAGGAGGGGAGAGCCTTTTATGGAGGAAAAGCGCACGGTCCGCGCGGTGGAAAGGGCGCTGGACCTGTTGCTTTGTTTTCGCCACGGACGGGAGTGGGGGCTCACGGAGCTGTCGCAGCGCGTCGGCCTCCACAAAAGCACCGCGCACCGGCTTCTCGCCACGCTGGAGGACAAGGGTTTCGTCGTGCGGGACGAGGCCACGGAAAAGTACCGGCTCGGCCTCAGCCTGCTGGAGCTTTCCGCCAATCTGACGCTGGACGACCTGTCGGCGGTCCTGCTCGGCGAAATGGAGAAGCTGCGCGACCGGCTGGGAGAGACGGTCAGCCTGTATGTGCGGGACGGCAACGAGCGGGTGCGCATCCAGGCGGTGCAGAGCACGCAGGCCATCCGCCGCGTGGCTCCGGTGGGCGCGAGGATGCCGCTGTTCGTGGGGGCGTCCAGCAAGGTGCTGCTGGCCTATGCGGAACCGGAAGTGCGGGAAGCGGTGCTGAACGACCCGGCCTGGCCGGCTTCGCTGGACCGGGAGGCTTTCGTCCGGCAGCTCGAGGAAATCGCCAAAGCCGGTTACGCCACCAGCATCGAGGAGCGGGAGCCGGGCGCGGCCGCTGTCGCCGCGCCGATCTTCAACCGGTCGGGCCGGCTGGTGGCGGCCCTTGCGGTCTCCGGCCCGTCCAACCGGCTGAAGCCGGGCGTCATGCGCAAGTACGCGCCGGTGGTCATGGAAGCGGCCAGACGCATGGGAACGATGCTGGGGTAATTCGCGAAAGAAGCGATCCTCGCCGGGGTGAACCGTGCCGGAGCGATCCGCGCCGGGGTGAACCGTGCCGGAGCGAACCGCGCCTGGCCGAAAAGTGCCGGAGCGAACCGCACCGGGGCGAACCACGCCAGGGAGAACCGCGTCGGGGCGAACAGCGCGCCAAGGCGAACCGCTTTGACGAGCGTGCCGCGCGTGTTCACTCTCCGGCGGATTCCGTCTTGGGCGGCAGACTCCGCAGGAAACCGATCGCCTCCTGAAGGCTGGACACCGGGACGAGACGGGGCGACAGGTTGAATTCCCGCGCGGCGGCTTCGGCCTCCTTCCAGTTGCCGTACCCTTCCGCTTCCACGTAAGGAACGAGGAAATAATCCGCTTTTTCCCGATGGGCCGCCATCAGCTTGTAACGCAGCCAGCCCACCGGCCCCACCGATCCGTCCGCCGAGATGGTGCCCGAACCGGCAATGCGGTACCCCCGCGTCAGGTCTTCCCCGGTCAGATGGGCGACCAGTTCGAGGGTCATCATCAGTCCCGCGGACGGGCCGCCCATGTGGGAAAAGTTCATTTCCACCGGGTCGGGCGGCGTCACTTTGATGACCGGCCTGTAAAGAAAGCCGATGCCGGTCCTTCCGTCGGACAGCCGGACGAGCGGCACCTCGGCCTCGAACGGCCTGCCGCCGCGGGTGCCGGATACGCGTGCGATGTCGCCCGGCGATTTGTCCCGCAAAATCTCCGCCAACTCCTCCGCCGAGCGGGTCGGCCTGCCGTCGACGGCGGTGATGATGTCGCCTTCCTGCAGGCCGTTTCCCCGGGCTCTGGACATCTCCAGGAAATGGTGGATGATGATTCCGGTCTGTTCCACCTGTACGGGAATGCCCGCGGCGCTGTAGGCCGCGATGAGCGCTTCCGCCTCCGCGTTTTCGCGCAGCCACAGGTCCCAGTTGCGGTACGCCTCGTAATTCACCGTTCCGCCCGTCGCTTCCCGCTGCCCGCGGACCTCCATGCGCGGATGAAGCCAGCCGTACAGCAGAGAAAACGTGTCGGGCCGCGGATAGGTCGTCACGGTGGTGAAGAGGAAGGCGCCTTTTTCCTCGAGCGGCTTGCCGGTCTCGATCCGGTCATGCACCGGTTCCGCCGTTCCGACGCCGTACATGACGTACGGCCAGCGCCAGCTGCCGGCGACGGCGCCCAGGACGGCGGCGGCAAGAGCGGTTGCCACCAAGGGGTTGCGAAGAAGCCTGAAAAGTCTTGCCGCGGGCAAAGCCGCTCACCTCCAGATTCCCATTATAGCGCAATCGCGCCGGCGAAAAAAAACAGGGGGATCCCGCATCTCGCGCATGGCGCATCCGCGGGAGGCGGGCCGGAATATTTACAACGTTTGCACGGCGATCATATAATAGCTGATAGTCATAGATTGGTTGTGGTCGGAACGTTGGCTCCTTCAGGGGGCTTTTTGCTTTTCTTCGGTCGAGGCCAACATCAGGCGGCACCCGGCGGCGGGATGCAGCCGCGAATAGAGCGGACGTGAACGCAACATGGAATCATGGAAACGAACAATGTGGATTTTGTGGGTCGGCGTCTTGTTGTGCGGCTCGAGCTACACGATGTCGATCCCGTTTTTGCCGCTGTTTCTGGTCGACCTTGGCGTCGGCGAACAATCGGTTCATTTGTGGGCGGGCGTAGTCCATTCGTCCGCTTTTTTCGTCGGAGCCATCATGGCGCCGCTGTGGGGGGCGATCGCCGACAGATACGGCAAGCGGAAAATGGTGATCCGGGCCGGATTCAGTCTGGCGGTCACCTACGCGCTCTTCGCGGTCGTCCGCAGCCCGTGGGAGCTGGTGGCCGCCCGGCTGGTGCACGGGTTCGCGGGCGGGTTCATCCCGGCGGCGATGTCGATCGTGGCGAGCGTTTCGCCGAAAGAACGGATGAGCTGGAGTCTGGGGGTCATGCAATCGGCGACGATGACGGGCGGCATCCTGGGACCGCTGTTCGGCGGAGCGCTGGCGGAATGGTTCGGGTTCAGGATGTCGTTCGTCGTGGCCGCGGCCGTCATTTTTCTCGCCGCCCTCGCCGTCGTCGCCTGGGTGAAAGAAGATTCGGCTTCGCCGGCGGAAGCGCCGGCTAAGCCCGTTCGCCTGATGACGGCGCTGTCCAACAAACCGCTCCTGTTCCTGCTGATGCTGCTGGTTGTTTTTCAGGCGTCCTACAACATGATCCAGCCGCTCATGACGCTGCATATCGCGGATTTGCAAGGCGGCATGGAGGACGCGGCGCTTTCGTCGGGGATCGTGTTCGCCCTCATCGGCATCGCGGGCATTGTCGGATCGCCGCTGTGGGGCAACGTGGGGGCGAAGCGCGGTCTTCTGCGCACGCTCATCCTGTGTCTGCTGGCCGCCGGAGGCTTTATGTCGCTGCAGCTGTTCGTGCAACAGCTGTGGCTGTTTGCGGCGGTGCAGTTCGCGTTCGGTTTGTTCATGGCGGGCGTCGTTCCGATGGTCAATACGCTGGTCGTGCAAAATACGCCGGACGTGTTTCGGGGACGTTCGCTCGGCTTGACGGCAAGCGCCAACCAGCTTGGCTCGATGATCGGCCCGCTGATCGGCGGTTTCGTCGGGATGGCGCTGAACGTGCATTGGACGTTCTTCCTTGCGGGCTTGATGATGCTGGCGTTGGGCGGCGCCGTCTGGAACCGGTCGGCCTGGTTGAGCCGGGGTTCGGCAAAAGAGCGGGCGTCCGGCCGCAGCGTCCCCGGATGACAAGGCGCCGATCGGCACCATATGCCGCCGTCGCGGGCCGGTTCGGTTGACGGTGATGGGAAGTTTGGCTAGAATTCGCGTACAGCGAAACGTTCGGCAGATGACCGTTTGCGCAAGCAGGGAAGATGATGGGCGGGGACGACGCACGCTCCGCGCCGGTATCGGCGTTGGAGATAATCCGGCGGGCGTCCGCAACGGCGCGGCGTTCCGAAATAACGCGCCGTGCGTGAACCTCTGCCGCAAGCCATTGACGGAGCGCGGACAGGAGGCGTCCATGTTCCGGCCTGTACAGAAAAGGAGATGTTCTGGGCATGCCTGCGATTGCGGTATTGGTGGAAAACATGAAGGAACACCAGCTGGAGCGAATCCGGAACGCCTTGCCCGGCTGGGAGCTGTTGTACGGCGAAGACTTGACCGGCGATGAGGTGCGGCGCGCCGAAATCGTGGCCGGGTGGCGGGAGTGGGCGGAAAAGGCGGTGCTGGATCCGGCTTCCCGTTGCAAATGGGTGCAAACCTGGAGCGCGGGCGTCGATCGCCTGCCGCTCGGGCAAATGCTGGAGCGGGGCATCGTGGTGACGACCGCCAGCGGCGTGCACGCCTATCCGATTTCGGAAACGATTTTTGCGATGCTGCTGGCGCTGACCCGGAATTTGCACGTGTATATCCGGAACCAATTGAAGCGGACGTGGGACCGCGGCGGCCTGAGGCTGGAAATGCACGGAAAGACGATCGGCATCGTCGGCGTCGGCGACATCGGCGAGGAGACGGCTCGCATCGCGAAAGCGTTCGGCATGACCGTCATCGGCGTCCGCCGCTCCGCGCTTCCGTCGCCGCACGTGGACCGGATGGTGGGTCCCGGCGCGCTGCGCGAAGTGCTGCCGCTGTGCGATTATGTCGTCGTGACCGTGCCGGCCACCCCCGAAACGCGCCACATGTTCGACGAGCCGGAATTTTCCGCGATGAAACCGGGCGCGTTTTTCGTCAATATCGGGCGGGGGGCGACCGTGCGCACGGAGGCGCTGCTGGCGGCGCTGCGCAGCGGCCGGCTGGCGGGAGCCGGGCTGGACGTGTTCGAAGAAGAGCCGCTGCCGCCGGACCATCCGCTCTGGCAAATGGACAACGTTATCATTACGCCCCATTCATCGGGCTTCACCGAACATTACAATGACCGCGCGCTCGACATCTTTGTGGAAAACGCCGCGGCGTATTTGGCCGGCAAGCCGTTGCCGCTGAACGTCGTCGAGGCGTCGAAGCTGTATTGAACCCGTGATAGAGGGAGGGGGCTGGCCGCCCCCTCCCGTTTCATTTATTCGCCTGCAATATTTCCGGCTTATTGGGCTTTGAGCATTTGCCGCAGCACCGTCTGCAGGATGCCGCCGTTTCTGTAGTAGTCGATTTCCACCAGGCTGTCGAGGCGGACGGTGACCGGGAACTCGAAGGTCGTGCCGTCCTCGCGGGTGGCCGTGACGGTGACCGTTTGGCCGGGTTTGATGTCGTTGCCGAGCCCCTTGATATCGAATTTCTCGCGGCCGGTGATGCCGAGGGACTGCCAGCTTTGGCCGTTCCGGAACTGCAGCGGCAGCACGCCCATGCCCACCAGGTTGGAGCGGTGGATGCGCTCGAAGCTTTCCGCGATGACCGCCTTGACGCCGAGCAGGTACGTGCCCTTCGCGGCCCAGTCGCGGGAGCTGCCGGTGCCGTATTCCTTGCCGGCGATGACGATGAGGTTCGTGCCGTCTTCCTTGTACTTCATCGCGGCGTCGTAGATCGGCATCACTTCGTCCGTCGGCAGGTATTTGGTCACGCCGCCTTCGGTGCCGGGCGCCACCTGGTTGCGGATGCGGATGTTGGCGAAGGTGCCGCGCATCATCACTTCATGGTTGCCCCGGCGCGAGCCGTAGGAGTTGAAATCTTCCCGTTTCACGCCGCGCTCGATCAGATATTTGCCCGCCGGGCTGTCGGTGCGGATGCTGCCCGCCGGCGAGATGTGGTCCGTCGTGATCGAATCGCCGAGCAGAGCCAGCACGCGGGCGCCGGTGATGTCGGCGATGTCGCCGGGTTCGTCGCCCATGTTTTCGAAGAACGGCGGATTCTGGATGTAGGTCGAATCCGGATCCCATTCGTACAGTTCGCCCTGCGGCACCGGAATCTGGTTCCAGCGCTCGTTTTGCGTAAAGATGTTGGCGTATTTTTTGCGGTACATGTCGGGCGACAGCACCGACTCGATGGCTTTCTGGATTTCCTCGTTCGACGGCCAGATGTCCTTCAGATACACCGGCTTGCCGTCCTTGCCGATGCCGATCGGCTCCTTCGCAAGGTCGATGTCGACCCGGCCGGCTAGGGCGTAGGCGACGACCAGCGGCGGCGAGGCCAGGAAGTTGGCCTTGACCTGCGCGTGCACGCGGCCCTCGAAGTTCCGGTTGCCGGACAGCACGGCCGCCACCGTGAGGTCGTTGTCGGCGATGGCCTGGCTCACTTCATCCGGCAGCGGACCGGAGTTGCCGATGCAGGTGGCGCAGCCGTAGCCGGCGACGTGGAAGCCGAGCTGTTCCAGATAGGGCATGAGGCCGGCTTTGATCAGGTAGTCGGTGACCACCAGCGAACCCGGCGTGAGCGAGCTTTTCACGTAGGGCGGCTTCTTCAGGCCAAGTTCCACGGCTTTCTTGGCGACCAGGCCGGCGCCCACCATGACGCTCGGGTTGGAGGTGTTCGTGCAGCTGGTGATCGCCGCGATGACCACCGAACCCGTGCCGATTTGGCTCGTTTCGCCGTTCGGGTGGCGCACCTCCGCCTTCTGCGCGATTTTTTCCTCCGACAGGCCGTATCCGCCCTGGTCGATGGGAGCGCGGATGAGTTCGTTCCATCTTTCCTTCATCCGGGTCAATTCCACGCGGTCCTGCGGGCGTTTCGGGCCGGCCAGGCTCGGCACCACGGTGCCGAGGTCCAGTTCGATGACGTCCGAGAACACCGGGTCCGGCGTGTCGTCGGTGCGGAACATGTCCTGCGCCTTGTAATAGGCTTCCACGAGCGCGATCTGTTCTTCGCTGCGGCCGGTGAGGCGCAGATAGTTCAGCGTTTCCTGGTCCACCGGGAAAAAGCCCATCGTCGCGCCGTATTCCGGAGCCATGTTGGCCACCGTCGCGCGGTCGGCAAGGCTGATGTTGGACAGGCCCGGGCCGTAGAACTCCACGAATTTGCCGACGACGCCTTTTTTGCGCAGCATTTGCGTGACCGTCAGCGCCAGGTCGGTGGCCGTCGCGCCTTCCGCGAGCTTGCCGGTCAGCTTGAAGCCGACCACCTCCGGCATCACGAAGTACAGCGGCTGCCCCAGCATGCCGGCTTCCGCCTCGATGCCGCCGACGCCCCAGCCCAGCACGCCGAGACCGTTGATCATCGTCGTGTGGGAGTCGGTGCCCACCAGCGAATCGGGGAACACTTCCATGACGCCGTTCCTTTCCTTGGTGGCGGCCACGGTGGCGAGGTACTCCAGGTTCACCTGGTGCACGATGCCCGTGGAAGGCGGCACGGCGCGGAAGTTGTCAAACGCCGTCTGCGCCCAGCGCAGGAAGCGGTAGCGTTCCTCGTTCCGCTTGAATTCCAGCGCGATGTTGGTCTCAAGCGCGTCGGGCGTGCCGAAGGCGTCGACCATGACGGAATGGTCGATGACGAGATCGACCGGCACCAGCGGGTTGATCCGTTTCGGATCGCCGCCGGCTTTCTTCACCGTGTCGCGCATGGCCGCCAGGTCCACGACGACCGGCACGCCGGTGAAGTCCTGCAGCACGATCCGCGCCGGGATGAACGGAATTTCCTTGTCTTCGCGCTTGTTCGCCCAGTTGGCGAGCATTTTCACGTGATCCAGCGTGATGGCGCGGCCGTCGAACTGGCGGACGGCGGCTTCCAGCAGCACCTTGATGGAAAACGGCAGTTTCGAAACGGGGCCGAGTCCCTGTTCTTCCAGCGCCTGCAACCGATAGTACCGGTACGTCTTGCCGCCGGATGCAAGCTCGGCCTGCACATTGTACGGGAATGCGGACATGATGGCGTACCCCCTGCCTCGTTGTTTCATAGAATGAAACTCGATTTCAAAAATGACCACAGTACACTACCAGTATATTGTTTCATCCCGTTTATGTAAAGATGCGGGAAGTTCCAGCGTCCGGCGGGACGGCGGGAAAATGGGGCGGAGTACCGGCGGGCGGAACGGCGGATCGGGCGGAGGTCCCGGGTGTTTGCTGCCGCTGCCGCTTCCGTCGGCGCCGCCGCGGACGGCGCAGGTTTTAACGGGATAACCGCCGGCATAAATCTGGAATGTAGGGCGGATTTTCGGTGCCGGGAGTGGGGGCGATGGCGGAGCGTGAACCGTGGAAGCAGGCGCTGGCCGATTATGTGAACGCGCTGAATGAAGCCTGCGTGCGGGAAGATCCGCGGCCGCTGGAGGCGGTGCGGGATCCGGAACACCGCCGGCGGCTCGTTCGCCGGCTGGAGGCGTCCGCGCGGCGGAACCGGACGGAAGGCATCGCGCCGGTGCGCAGCGAACTGCGGGCCCGGATCGTCCGGCAGGCGGCCGGAGACCGGGAAGCCCTGGCCGATGTGGAGTTGCACCACCTCCGTTCCTGGAAGCAGCGGGAGCAGCCGTGGCTGGAAGAACGCGTCGAACGCGAGCGCCTCCGGTTCGTCCGAATGGGCAGGGTTTGGCGCCTGGACCGGGTCGAACCGCTTTTTGCGGAAACGGAGGCGGTATGGCTGGAAACGGGCGCGGAGGAGGAGGCGGAGGGCGGCGCGGTCTTTCCGGTTTACGGGCGCGGTCCCGGCGTGGCGCCGGCGCCGTACTTCAACCCGGAGGCGGTGGGCAAATTCCGGCTCTACACGGGGGAGTGGGACGCGTACCGGGGCGTTCCCTACCGGCGCGAAGAGGCGGTCGCCTACGCCGATCTGTGGTGGAACAAGAGCAACCCGGAATACGAAACCTTCGAGGTCAACTGCACGAATTACGTCTCGCAATGTCTCTTTGCGGGCGGCGCGCCGATGAACTATACTGGGAGGAGGGAATCGGGCTGGTGGTACAAGGGCCGGCAGAACGGCAGGGAATGGTGGAGCTACAGCTGGGCGGTCGCCAACGCCCTGACGGGTTACCTGTCCCGGCCGCGCGCCTTCGGCCTGCGGGCGGAGCGCGTCTCGTCTCCCTATGAACTGGCGCTCGGCGACGTCATCTGCTACGACTGGGACGGGTCGGGCACCTACCGGCACACGACGGTGGTGACCGGTTTTACGCCCGACGGCGCGCCGCTCGTCAACGCCAACACGGTGAACAGCCGGCGGCGCTACTGGGACTACCGGGATTCCTTCGCCTGGACGGAAGCGACGAGATACGCTTTCTTCCGCGTGGCGGACGAGTTTTGATGGCGGTCTCCGCCGGCGGGGACGACCGCCGGCGGCTTGGAGGCCCGGAGTGTTTTCACTATGGACATTCGGAGGTTGGGGAATGGGGCGGAAAATTCGCGTCGGTCTCGTTTACGGAGGGCGTTCGGGGGAACACGAGGTCTCGCTGCAGACCGCGTTGTCGGTGGCCCGGGCTTTTGATTACGGACGCTACGAATTGATTCCTTTTTTTATTGACAAGCAGGGAAAATGGCGCTCCGGCCCTCCGCTGACGGCGCCGCCGGAATCGGTGGAACGGCTGGCGCTCGGGGCCGGCGGCACCGGCGAAACCTCCGGCGGCGATGCGCTGCCGGCGACGGGCGCTTCCGCCATCGTTTCTTTCGTGCGGGGCATGCTGGCCGAGCCGGAGCGGGAAGGGGACGGTCCGGCCATTGACGTGATGTTTCCGCTCCTGCACGGCACCTTTGGCGAGGACGGCACGATCCAGGGGCTGTTCGAGATGGCGGGCGTGCCGTACGTGGGAGCCGGCGTGCTCGCCTCCGCGGCCGGGATGGACAAGGTGATCATGAAGCAGCTGTTCCGGCAGGCGGGTCTGCCGGTGGCGAATTTCATCCATTTTACAAAGTACGAATGGAACAGGGACCGGGACGGCATTCTCGCCGAAGCGGAAGAGCGGCTGGGCTATCCCAGTTTCGTCAAGCCGGCCAATCTCGGCTCCAGCGTCGGCGTCTCCAAGGCGCGCAATCGGGAGGAACTCGCGGCGGCCGTGGAAAAGGCGCTGCAGTTCGACCGCAAGGTGCTGGTGGAGGAATTCGTCGACGCCCGCGAGCTCGAGGTGAGCGTGCTGGGCAACGACGAACCGCGCACGTCCGTGGTCGGCGAGATTGTCAGCTCCAATGAGTATTACGATTACAACGCCAAGTATGTGGACGGCAAGTCCGTCATGATCATTCCGGCGGACATTCCGCCGGAGACCGCCGAGGAAGCGCGCGACATGGCCGTCCGGGCGTTCCGCGCCATCGACGGCTCCGGGCTGTGCCGGGCGGATTTCTTTCTGAGGCGCGGCGACGGGAAGCTCCTGATCAACGAGGTCAACACGATGCCGGGCTTTACGCAGTTCAGCATGTATCCCCAGCTGTGGAAGGCGTCCGGCCTGTCGTATCCGGAACTGCTCGACGAGCTGATCCGGCTGGCGCTCGAACGGTTCCGGGAACGGCAGTCGCTGAAGTACGGCGAGAGGGAATGAGGGATCGGATTTGGACTCCCTGCGGATCGCCATTCTCGCGGACGATTTGACCGGAGCGTGCGATACGGGCGTACAGATGGCAAGATACGGGTTTGTCGCGACCGTCTTGCTGGATGCCGGGAAGCGGCCGGGCATGCCGTCCGGCGTGGTCGCGGTCGACACCGACAGCCGCTCCCTGCCCGCGGACGAAGCTTTTGGCCGCGTCGCGGAAGCGTGCGATCTGCTCCTGAGGGAAAAATTTGAAATCTTCTATAAAAAAATCGATTCCACCATGCGGGGAAACATCGGCGCGGAGCTGGAGGCGGTATATCGGCATGTCCGGCCGGATTTCATCGTGATCGCGCCGTCCTTTCCCGAGGCCGGAAGGGTGGTCCGGGGAGGGCGTCTCTACGTGCACGGCGTTCCGCTGCACAAAACGGAGGCGGGCCGCGATCCGAAGCGCCCGGTCACCCTTTCATATTTGCCGGATCTGTTACGCCGGCAATCGGATCAACCGGTGGCGTTGGTGACGGCGGAGGAACTCAGGGGAGACGCCGGGGCGCTGGCGGAAAAAATCCGCGGATGCCGCGGGGAGCGGATCCCGTACCTGGTGTTCGACGCGGAAACGGACGCCGACCTGGCGCGCATCGTATCGGCGGTCGGGCGATCGGGATGCCGCGCCGTGTGGGCGGGATCGGCGGGGCTGGCGCGCGCGCTCGCCGCAAGCTGGTCCCGGGCCCATGAAATGGACAAGCCCGTTTCCGTTCCGGACGGCGGCGGCACGGTGTGCATGGCGGTGGGCAGCGTCAACGCCCGGTCCCGGCGCCAGCTGGATGCGGTCCTGCGGCTGCCGGGCGTCACCGGCCTTGAAATGCGTTCCGAACAGGTGCTGGAAGAAGATTCCCGGAGGCGGGAGCTGGACCGTCTCCGAAAGGCGGCGGAGGAAGCGATGCGCCTTTCGCCGCGGGCGCTGGTGCTGTATTCGTCCGGCGGCGCGGAAGACGTGGAACGGGCGCGGTTCAAGGGGGCCGGTCTGGGCATGGACGTTTCGGCCGTCAGCGACGCCGTCAGCCGTGCGCTGGGCGAGCTTGCGGCCGGGATCATTGACGGATTCGGCATCCGCCATCTGGTGCTGACGGGCGGGGAAACGGCCAGACAGGTATGCTTCCGACTGGGGGCACGGGCGATCAGGCTGACCGGCGAGCTGGAGCCCGGCGTGCCCATCGGAAGGCTTGACGATGCGGGGGAACGGTGGGTGGTCACCAAAGCGGGCGGATTCGGAAGCGATCAGGTGCTGTGCGATGCCTTGCGCTTTTTCCGGAAGGAGGAAGAGCCGTGAAACCGGTGGTCGGCATCACGATGGGGGACGCGGCGGGAATCGGCCCCGAGGTGATCGTCAAGGCTCTGCGGCATGAATCGGTGTACGGGTGGTGCCGGCCCCTGGTCATCGGCGACGCCAAAATCCTGCGCCGGGCGGCCGGCGTCGTCGGCGCGGAGGAAATCGCGGTCCGGGCGATTCGCGACGTCGGGGAGGCCCGATTCGTCCACGGCGAAATCGACTGTCTCGATCTGGATCTTCTGCCGGAGGATCTGCCGTTCGGGAGGCTCAGCGCGGCGGCCGGGGATGCGGCGTTCCGTTTTGTCGAGAAAGCCGTGGAACTGGCCGGGCGGGGAGACATCGACGCCATCTGCACCGCCCCCCTGAACAAGGAAGCGCTGCACCTGGCGGGTCACCGGTATCCGGGACATACGGAAATTCTGGCGGAGCTCACCGGCACGACCGATTACGCGATGATGCTGGCCACGGGCAATCTGAAAGTGATTCACCTGACCACCCATGTGGGGCTCATCCGGGCGATCGAAATGATCGATCCGGAGCGGACCTACCGGGTCATCAAGCTGGCCCACGAAACCCTGCAACGGGCGGGGGTGAGCCGTCCGCGCATCGCGGTGTGCGGCATCAACCCGCATGCGGGAGAGAACGGGCTGTTCGGCGAAGGGGAAGAGGAAACCAAGCTGGCCCCCGGCATCCGCCGCGCCGCGGAGGAAGGCATCGACGTCTCCGGCCCGCATCCCGCGGATACCCTGTTTTACCGGGCCGTGCGCGGCGAATTCGACGTCGTCGTCGCCTGTTACCACGACCAGGGACATGCGCCCGTGAAGGTGCTAGGCATCGAGGAAGGGGTCAACATCACGGTGGGCCTGAAAGGCGGCATCGTCCGCACCTCCGTGGACCATGGCACCGCCTTCGACATCGCCGGCAAAAATCTCGCGGACGAACGGAGCATGCTCGCCGCTTTGCGCGCGGCCGCCGAGCTTGCTCCCGGGCGGAATCCCCGGAATTAGACCGGGGCGGTGTCCGCGTCAAGACCTTCGCCGCGCGGAAATGGCCGCGGAAAGCGGACGCGTAAAGCGGACGGGACAAGGATTTCCCGCTTGCAAATCCCCTTCGATTGGGTTACCTTGGCAAAAGGGAAAAATTCACGATTTCATTGGCCCTCACGGCCATGCGGCTTTTCCGGCCGGCACGCGCCGACCGTTCGCCGGCCGATGGCCGGACGGTCAATAAGGAGGCAACGGTAAACCATGAGCGGACTTTTGGACGGCAAAAACATGCTGGTCATGGGCGTGGCCAACGAGCGCAGCATCGCCTGGGCGATCGCGAAGTCGCTGTTGTCCCAGGGCGCGCGGCTGATCATTACGTATGAAAACGAGCGGGTGGAAGAGCGCGTCCGGCGCCTGACGGAGACGATCCCCGGCGCGCTGGTGCTCCCCTGCAACGTCGCCAGCGACGCGGAAATCGAGGCTTTGGCGGCGCGGCTGAAGGACGAGGGCATCGTGCTCCACGGCATCGCCCACTGCATCGCCTTCGCCAAAACCGAGGAACTGGAAGGCGAGTATGTACATACTTCCCGCGAAGGGTTCGCCCTGGCCCACGACATCAGCGTCTACTCGCTGACGGCGGTGGTCCAGCGGTTGTACCCGCTGATGACGGAAGGCGGCAGCATCGTGACCATGACCTACCTCGGATCTCAGCGGGCGGTTCGCAATTACAACGTCATGGGCGTGGCCAAGGCGGCCCTGGAAGCGTCCGTGCGGTATCTGGCCGCCGACCTCGGGCCCCGGGGCATCCGCGTGAACGCCATTTCCGCGGGCCCGATCCGCACCCTCGCGGCGAAAGGAATCAAGGATTTCAACGCGATCCTGAAGCAGGTGGAAGAAAAGGCGCCGCTTCGCCGCAATACCGAAGCGTCCGAGGTGGGCGACACGGCCCTGTTCCTCATGAGCGACTGGGCGCGCGGCATCACCGGCGAAGTGATCTACGTGGACAGCGGATACCATATTCTGGGAGTGTGACGGGCCGGGACAGCCATGGACATCGCAAGCGTCGCGGCGCTGCTCCTTGTCGGGATGGCGTCCGCCATATTCGGCAGCATCGTCGGTTTGGGCGGCGGCGTTATCATCGTGCCGACGCTCATGCTTGCCGGCCAATGGCTGACGGGGGAAACGGTGAACGCCCCGACGGCGGTCGGCACCTCGCTGGCCGTGCTGATTTTCACGGCTCTCTCTTCCACGATGACGTATGCGCGGCACGGAACGGTGGACTGGAAGAGCGGATGGCTCTTTTTCGCCACCAGCGGCCCGGCGGCCATCTTTGGCGCCAGATGGGCGAATGCGGTGTCCGACGGCCCGTTTCAACTTGCCTTCGGCTGTTTCGTCCTCCTCATGTTCGGGCTCATGGTGGCCAGAGAACGGCTGAAACCGGCGAACATCCGGTGGCCTGTTCAACGGAGTTTCCGCGACCGTACCGGCCGCGTCTACACTTACGGCTATAACGTCTGGTCCGCCCTGTTGGTCGGCGCGGGCGTCGGGTTCGTTTCGGGGCTGTTCGGGATCGGCGGCGGTTCGCTGTTCGTTCCGCTCATGGTGCTTTTGTACGGGTTTCCGCCCCATGTGGCCACCGCCACTTCGATGTTCGTCATTTTGCTATCCTCTGTGTCGGGCAGCGCCATGCATTTTTTCCACGGCAACATCGAACCGGTCGCGCTCTTGGCGCTGGCGCCCGGCGCGCTCCTGGGAGGCCGTCTCGGCGCGCGCATCGCCGCCCGGCTGAGCGGATCGCAGCTCATGTGGCTGCTCCGGATGACGCTGCTGGCGATGGCCGGATTCCTGATCTACCAGGGAATTCGGACGATGTGACGGCCGGCGGGGGACGACCGCGCAACCTTGGCGGAGCCCGCACGTATATTCTGCAAGAAGAACGCCGCAACGATCTTGCGTCCTTGCGGCACAACAGCCGGCGGGAATCCGGCATGACAGACGAAGGAGGTCGCCACGGTCATGGACGAGAGCCGTCCGGAAACGGTGGTCGGCAGCAAGAGCTTCACGGCGGTCGCCGTCAACTGTGCGGCCAAAGCCGGCGAATATATCAAAATGAAACTGGGGACGACGGGACAGCCCGATTTCAAATATTCGCGGCAGGATCTGGTGACCGAAGCGGACAAGGGGGCCGAGCGACTCGTCCGCAATCTGATCGCCACCCATTTTCCCGACCATTCTTTTCTTGGGGAGGAAGGCGTCGAGCCGGGGCCCGAAGCCTCTGCCGCGGCGCTCCGGGAGGCGCTCGAAGCCGAGTATCTGTGGATTGTCGATCCCATTGACGGCACGACCAATTTCGTGCACGGTTTTCCCTTTTTCGCGGTGTCCATCGCGCTGGCGAGGAACGGGCGGGTGATCGTCGGCGTCGTCTATGACCCCGTCCGGGACGAGCTCTTCGTGGCCGAACGCGGCAAAGGAGCCTATGTCCGGGGCAAGCGGCTGAAGGTGTCCGCCGAACGGACGCTGGGCGAAAGCCTCCTGGCCACCGGGTTCAGCGCCAATCCGGCGGTGATGCGGATCAATGCCCGGGAGGCGTCGGCCTTGGTGCAGAAAGCCCGCAACCTGCGCGTCTGCGGTTCCGCGGCGCTGCATCTGGCCTATGTGGCGGCCGGCAGGCTGAGCGGGTTCTGGGAGCACGGGCTGAACGCGTGGGATCTGGCCGCGGGCTCCCTGCTCGTCGAAGAAGCGGGCGGCCGCATGAGCGGCGTGAACGGCGAGCCGTTCGATCTGCGGGTGCGGGACGTGGCGGCGTCGAACGGCCTGATCCACGACGAACTGCTGGCGGCGTTGCGCGAGGTGGAGTAAGGACGCCGCCTTGCGAGGCGGCCGGCGGGGGAGCGCCGGCGAAGGGTGACGGGATCGCCAACTGGGTGACGGGATGGCCAACAGGGCGACGGGGTCGCCAACAGGGTGACGGGATGGCCGACAGAGTGACGGGATGGCCAACTGAATGACGGAATCGCCAAGGAGTGACAGGCGGGCCGGCAAATGGCGGAGTCTCCAACAACGACAAAAATGCCATTATTTTGGTCTGAAAGTGGGGTTCCAGCCAGAATAATGGCATTTTGTGTATTAAATTTGGAAAAATCTGTGTGAACTCTGGAGAATCGGCCGAAAATAATAGCACGAATGTCGCAAAATGACCCGAACCGCATTGAAAACGGGAAAATAACTGCATTTTTGTCGCAATTGCAAAACTGCCCCGCTTGGCGAAGGTTTTCGGCTGCCCGCGGCGGGGAAAGCGGCCGGGGAGGCGTTTTACGCCCGCTCCCGGCCCAGCAGACGGAACGCCTCCTCCGCGGCGAGGAGCGTATCGTCGATGTCCTGCTCCGTGTGCGCCACGGTCAGGAACCATGCTTCGAACTTGGAGGGCGCGATGTACACGCCGCGTTCCAGCATGAGGCGGAAAAACCGCGCGAACGCTTCGCCGTCCGTATCCTGCGCCTCCGCGTAGTTGGTGACCGGATGATCGCAGAAATGGGTGGAAAACGCCCCGCCGATCCGGTTGACGGTGAGCGGCACGCCGTTCTCCGCGGCGAACTTGGCCAGGCCGTCCGTCAGGCGTTCGGCCAGGGCCGACATTCGTTCGTAGACGCCGGGTTCGCGCAGCACCTCCAGGCACGCCAGTCCCGCGGCCACGGAAGCCGGGTTGCCGGCCATCGTGCCGGCCTGGTAGGCGGGGCCGAGGGGCGCGACCAGCTCCATCAGGTCGGCGCGTCCGCCGTAGGCGCCGATGGGCAGGCCGCCGCCGATGATTTTGCCGAGGGCGGTCAGGTCCGGCCGGATGGCCGCGTGGTCGGGGAACGCCGCGTAGTTCTGCGCGGCGCCGTAATGGAAGCGGAACGCCGTGATCACCTCGTCGTAGATGACCAGCGCGCCCGCGTCGCGGGCCACGCGGCACACGCCCTCCAGAAAGCCGGGCTTCGGCATGACCATGCCGAAATTGCCGACGATGGGTTCCACCAGCACCGCTGCCGTCTCGTCTCCCCAGCGTTCGAGAGCCTGCCGCAGCCCGTCCAGGTCGTTGAACGGGACCGTGACCACTTCCTGCGCGATGCTCGCCGGCACGCCGGCGCTGTCTGGAACGCCGAGGGTGGACGGGCCGGAGCCCGCGGCGACCAGCACCAAATCCGAATGGCCGTGATAGCAGCCGGCGAACTTGATGATCCTGCTGCGGCCGGTGGCGGCGCGGGCGACGCGGATGGCGCTCATCACCGCTTCCGTTCCGGAGTTGACGAAGCGCACCTTTTCCAGCGAAGGGATCGCTTCTTTCAGGCGGCGGGCGAGTTCGATTTCCCCTTCCGTGGGGGTGCCGTACAGCGTGCCGTTTTGCGCCGCCCGCACGATGGCTTCCGTCACATGGGGATGCGCGTGGCCGGTGATGATCGGGCCGAAGGCGGCCAGGTAGTCGATGTAGCGGTTGCCGTCCACGTCCCAGAAATAGGCGCCCTGCGCGCGCCGCATGAACACGGGGGCGCCTCCACCCACCGCCTTGAAGGAGCGGGACGGGCTGTTCACGCCGCCGGCGATGTGCCGCAGCGCTTCCCGGTACAGCCTTTCGGATTCGTCGTGTTTGGTGATCCGGTTCAACATTTGTCCCTCCGAATGAAGCGGTCGCCGGCAGGCGGACGGTGTGCGCGGCTTTGGTGTGACGCGCCTGGCAGGCGGTTGCCGGTTTTTTCGTTTTTCGCCGCTCGAGCCCCGTCTGTTCAGGCGGCCCCCGGTTTTCCCGTCCTCCGTTTGTCTCCGACCGCCCGCCCGGCCGCCGGCGCATTCCGCTTTTCTTGTCACGTTCCATTGTAAATTGTAAGATGAACGCGTAAAGAAAGAAAAATGGAATTCGGAGGACGACATGGCGGCCATCGAAGTCGAGCGCTTGCGCAAAACGTTCAGGGTGCCCGAACACCGCGAAAGCCTGAGGGGCGCGCTGATGGACCTGTTCCTGCGGCGGTACAAGGAAATCGTCGCGGTCCGGGACATCAGTTTCCGGATTCCGGAAGGGGAAATCTGCGGCTACATCGGGGAAAACGGAGCGGGCAAATCGACCACCATCAAGATGCTGGCCGGCATTTTGGTCCCGACGTCCGGGCGGGTGGAAGTGGCGGGCTATGTGCCCTGGCGCGACCGCGAAACCTTCGTCCGCCGCATCGGCGTCGTGTTCGGCCAGCGCAGCCAGCTGTGGTGGGACATCGGCGTCATCGAATCGTTCCGCCTGCTCCGCAAGGTGTACCGGGTAAGCGAGACGGATTTCCGCCGGCGGCTGGACGAGCTGACGGAAACGCTGCAGCTCGGGGATCTGTTGCACCGCCCCGTGCGCAAGCTCAGCCTCGGCCAGCGCATGCGGTGCGAGCTGGCGGCGGCGCTTTTGCACAATCCGTCCATCCTGTTTCTGGACGAACCCACCATCGGCCTGGACATCGTGGTCAAGACGCAAATCCGCGAGTTTCTGAAAAAACTGAACCGCGAACACGGCACCACGATTTTGCTCACCACCCACGACCTGCAGGACATCGAAGCCCTCTGCTCCCGGGTCATCATGCTGGACGAAGGGATGATCATCTATGACGGCAGTCTGGAAGAGCTGAAGGAACGCTGGAGCAGGGGCCGGGAGATCCGGTTCCGTTTCTCCGAGCCGGTGGAACCGTCCGGATTGGCCGCCCTGACGGATGGGCTGCCCGTCCGCTGGACCGCCGCGGACGAGGAGTCGGCCCGGCTGTGGGTGCCCCGCGAAATCCAGGTGGCCGATGTGCTGGCCCGGCTCGTGGGCGCGCTGCCCATCCTGGACATGAGCTTCAAGGAGACGGGCACGGACGAGATCGTCCGCGCCATCTACCAGTCGGGGAGCGCCTCGGTTCCGGCGGCGGGTCCGGCGGGGAACGCGTCGGTGCCGGGTGTGGAGGCTGCAGGGGGCAAGCCGGTGCCTGCGGCGGGCACGGCGGAAGCCGCGCCGGTGTCCGTCAAGGCGGCGGGAGACGCCGCGGCGTCCGCCGGGCCGGAGGAAGCCGCCGAAGGGGAGCCGGGCGAAGAGAAGCGGACGGAGGCGCAGGTCCGTGGCTAGCGCGTATCTGGAATTCATCCGCATCCGTTTTCTGACCATGCTCGCCTACCGGGTCAACTACTACAGCGGCATCGTCATCTATTCGCTCAACATCGGGGTTTACTATTTCCTGTGGAAGGCGATCTACGGAGACGCTTCGCAGCTCGGCGGTTTTTCCGCCGCCCAGATCACCACCTATGTCGCGGTGTCGTGGATGGCCCGTTCCTTTTATTTCAACAACCTGGACCGGGAAATCGCCAACGAGATCCGGGACGGCAGCGTCGCCATCCAGATGGTCCGCCCCTACTCCTACCTGCTGGTGAAGTTCATGCAGGGCTTCGGCGAAGGGCTGTTTCGCCTCGTCATGTTCATGCTGCCGGGTCTCGTCGTGGTCATGCTGCTTTTTCCCCTGGATCTGCCGGAGGAGCCGTGGCGGTGGGCGGTCTTTTTCCTCATGATCCTGTTCAGCTTCCTCATCAATTCGCAGATCAACCTGCTGACGGGCATGATCGCGTTCTGGCTGGAAAACAACCAGGGCGTCATGAGCTTCAAACGGGTGTTGGTGGACCTGCTTTCCGGCGTGGTGCTGCCGATTTCCTTTTTCCCGGGATGGGCCCGGACCGTGCTGGAGTGGCTGCCGTTCCAGGCCATCGCGTATTTGCCGGGCTCCGCGTTCACGGGCACGCTGAACGGGTCCGAGGTCGCCTATGCCATCGGCGTGCAGGCCGCCTGGAGCCTTGCGCTGATCCTGCCGATCATGCTGATGTGGCGGGCGGCGCGGCGGCGGATGTTCGTGCAGGGGGGATGATCGGTGGCGGCGGGCGGCTTTTTTTTCAAAGTGTCGTTTGTGCTGTCGCTGTTCCGGGAATACCTGGCCAACTACCTGAAAACCAAGCTGGCTTACCGCGCCGACTTCTGGGCGGAAGTGATCTCCGACCTCATGTTCAACGCCGCGAATCTCGTCTTCATCTTCGTGGTGTTCCGCCACACGGCGGCGCTGGGCGATTGGAGCGAGGCGGAAATTCTCTTCGTATACGGGTATTACATGATTCCGTACGGGATATTCTCGTGCTTTTTCAGCCTGTGGGATTTCAGCGAGCGGTACATCGTCAGGGGGGAAATGGACCGTGTGCTCACCCGGCCGGCCAATTCCTTCGTTCAGGTCATGCTGGAAAACGTCGATCCTTCGCAACTCGTCGGCTCCGTCGTCGGGTTCGTCATTCTGGTGTCCGCCTGGGCGTCCCTGGGACTGCCGGTGGACTGGTACGACCCGCTGGTGCTGATCGTGATGGTGATCGGATCGGTGATGGTTTACGCAGGCATTTACGCGGCGTTGTCCGCCGTGTCGTTTTTCACCGATTCCCCCATCGGGATCACCCCGCTGCTCTGGAACATCCAGAATTACGGGCGGTACCCCGTCGAGATCTACAACCGCGCCATCCGCTTTTTCCTGACCTGGGTGCTGCCGTTCGCCTTCGTCGGGGTGTATCCGGCGTCGTTCTTCCTCGAGCGGCACCAGAACCTTGGGATGGCCTGGCTGACGCCGGTGGTCGGGGCGGCGGTCATGTTTGCCGGCCTGAAGATCTGGAATTTCGGTGTGCGGCGTTATCGCGGGGCGGGATCGTAAGCGGAGGCGATCCGAGGCCGGTCCCGCAGGAGGGTCCGGCCGGCGATCTTCCGGGCATGATGTAAGACGGGCTTTTTTCAGATAGAATGATGGAGAAAACCAGGACAGAAAGAAGGGATTGCCATGACCGTTCCCGCCGTTGGGCGGCCCGCGCCGGATTTCGAGCTGGTGTCGGGCGACGGGAAAAAGATCCGCCTGAGCGATTTCCGCGGAAAGAAAGTCGTGCTGTATTTCTATCCCCGCGACATGACGCCGGGCTGCACCGAGCAGGCTTGCGCGTTCCGCGACGCCTGGGAGGAGTTCAAGCGGCTGAACGCGGTGGTGCTGGGCGTCAGCGCCGACTCGGCGGAGTCCCACGCGAAATTTGCGGCCAAGCATGATCTGCCGTTTCCGCTTTTGTCCGATCCGGACCACAAGGTGTGCGAAATGTACGGCGTCTGGAAGGAGAAAAGCATGTACGGCAAAACGTTCATGGGCATCGAGCGCTCCACGTTCCTGATCGGCGAAGACGGCACATTGCTGCGGGAATGGCGGGGCGTCCAGGTGAAAGGACACATCGAGGAGACCCTGGCCGCCGTGGCGGAGGCGTCCGGCGGGGGAGCGTAGGAGTGTCCTGGGCGCCGACGACGGGGACCGGAACGGGCTGTTTCGGAAACGGCAGACCCACGCGTCGGCCGGCCGGCGTGTCTGGTTGCGCCCGAAGCCGCTTGCGCCTTGACGCTCGGAACATGTCGCGTCTATAATAGCTTCATTCCTGGACCGGGAGGGTTCGGTTTCCTTGGAACAAACGCACCACGAATGGATCGCCGTGCTGGATTTCGGCGGCCAGTACAACCAGCTGATCGCCCGGCGCATCCGCGATCTGGGCGTTTACAGCGAGCTTTTGCCGTACAATGTGTCCGCGGAGCGGCTGCGTGAAAACCCGCCGAAGGGCATCGTGTTCTCCGGCGGACCTGCCAGCGTCTACGCGGAAGGCGCGCCGATGCCCGATCCGCGGGTGTACGGGCTGGGCGTGCCGATCCTTGGCATCTGCTACGGCATGCAGCTCATGGCGCACCAGCTGGGGGGGAGCGTCGAGCCGTCGGACAAGCGGGAGTACGGCAGAGCCGACATCGAATTTGCCGCGGACTGCGATCTGGTGCACGGCCTTGACCGGGTGCAGACCGTATGGATGAGCCACGGAGACCGCGTCGCCTCCCTGCCGCCGGGTTTTGCCGTCACGGCCAGCACGGCCCACGCGCCCGCCGCGGCGATGCGGGATCCGGTGCGGCGTTTCTACGGGGTGCAGTTCCATCCGGAGGTCCGCAACACGGTTTACGGCAACGAGATGCTCCGCAATTTCCTGTACCGCGTCTGCGGCTGCCGGGGCGACTGGACGATGGAGTCGTTCATCGACGAAGCGGTGCGGGACATCCGCGAGACGACGGCCGGACAGAAGGTGCTGTGCGCCCTTTCCGGCGGCGTCGATTCCTCCGTCGTCGCCGCGCTGGTGCACCGGGCCATCGGCGACCGGCTGACGTGCATGTTCATCGACCACGGGCTGCTCCGCAAGGGCGAAGCGGACAGCGTCATGGCCACCTTCGCCGGCCGGTTTGACATGAACGTGGTGCGGATCGACGCAAGCGAAAGGTTTTTGTCCAGGCTGAAAGGCGTCACCGATCCGGAACGGAAGCGGAAAATCATCGGCGAGGAGTTCATCCGCGTTTTCGAGGAAGAGTCGGCGAAGTTTGCGGATTTCGCCTTCCTGGCGCAGGGCACCCTCTATACCGACGTCATCGAAAGCGGCACCGCCACGGCGCAGACCATCAAATCCCACCACAACGTGGGCGGCCTGCCGGAAAAGATGAAGTTCAGGCTCCTGGAACCGCTGCGCACGCTGTTCAAGGACGAGGTGCGCAGGGTGGGCGAGGAGCTCGGCCTGCCGGAGGAAATCGTCTGGCGCCAGCCGTTCCCGGGGCCGGGCCTGGCCGTCCGCGTGCTCGGCGAGGTCACGGAGGACAAGCTGGCCATCGTGCGCGAATCCGACGCCATTCTCCGGGAGGAAATCGCCAGAGCGGGCCTTGCGCGGGAGATCTGGCAATATTTCACGGCCCTGCCCGACATCCGGAGCGTGGGCGTGATGGGGGACGGCCGCACCTATGCCCATACGGTCGCCGTGCGCGCCGTCACTTCCGTCGACGGCATGACCGCCGACTGGGCGCGCATTCCGTACGATGTGCTGGAACGCATTTCGACCCGCATCGTGAACGAGGTGCCGGGCGTGAACCGGGTCGTGTACGACATCACCTCGAAACCCCCGGCCACCATCGAGTGGGAGTGACCAGGCGGAAAAGACCATCCCGAATGACGGATCGGAACGTTCCGGGCGGGACCGGCCGGACGGAAGAGGCCGCGTCCCGCCCGGCGTCTGCCGTCGAAAAATTTCGTTGACGCGGTTTGAAGGGTGCCACTAGAATGATGTTGTGAGTTTGAAAGCGTTTTACATCCGGGATTGGCAGCTTTATCCAAACCACATTTTTTGGCCAAAAGGAGGATTTCGTTCACAAATGGATCGGTTCTTTAGGCTGAAAGAGCTGGGAACCAACGTCCGCACCGAAATCATGGCGGGCATCACCACCTTCATGACCATGGCGTACATACTTGCGGTGAACCCGGCCATTCTCGGCGGGACGGGACTCGGGGAATACAGCGTGTTCCTGGCGACGGCGCTGGCGGCCGGCATTTTCACGATCGCCATGGGGCTGTTCGTCAATTTCCCGGTCGCGCTGGCTCCCGGGATGGGGCTGAACGCCTACTTCCTCACGGTGGTCCTTTCGTCGAACGGGGAGATCACGCCGCAGATGGCGCTGACCGCGGTGTTCATCTCCGGCTTGATCTTCATCGTGCTGACCATCACGAAAATCCGCCAGCTGCTGGTCGAGGCGGTGCCGGATGCGCTCAAGCACGCGATCACCGTCGGGATCGGGCTGTTCATTACCATCATCGGTCTCAAGAACAGCGGCGTGATGTCGATCGTCACCCTGGACGACGGCAGCACGCTGATCACCATGGGGCATCTGTCCGACCCCTCCGTCTGGCTGACCCTGCTCGGCCTGGCGCTCATCGCCATCCTGATGGTGCTGAAAGTGAAGGGCGCCATTTTGATCGGCATCCTGATCACGGCGCTCATCGGCGCCATCCCCGGCGTGGGCGTCACCGATTTCTCCACGCTTCGGTCGGGGCAATGGGTGCCCGATTTCACGCAGCTCAACTTCTGGCACTTCGACTTCACCGGTCTGCTCACCGTCGGCATCCTGACGGCGATCGCCACGTTCACCTTCGTGGAATTGTTTGACACCTTCGGCACCCTGGTCGGGACCGCCAACCGCGCCGGGTTGCTGAAGGACAAGGAAACGGGCCAAAAACGCATCGGCAAGGCCATGCTGGTCGACGCGGTGTCCGTCAGCGGCGGCGCCATGCTGGGCACCAGCACGGTGACGGCCTACATCGAAAGCAGCGCCGGCATCGCCGAAGGCGGCCGCTCCGGTCTCACCGCGGTGACCACCGGCGTGCTGTTCCTGCTGGCCCTGTTCCTGGCGCCCATCGCGCTGCTCGTTCCCTCGCCGGCGACCAGCGCCGCGCTGATCATCGTCGGCGTGCTGATGGTGCAGATGATCCGGGAAATCGACTGGTCCGACCTGGTGATCGCCATCCCGGCGTTCCTGACCATCGTGATGATGCCGCTGACCTACAACATCGCCAACGGGATTTCGTTCGGCATCGTGTCCTACGTCTTGTTGGCCCTCGTGGGCAACCTGGTGTCCGGCAAGAAGCACAAGATCCACTGGCTGATGTGGGTGCTGTTCGTGCTGGTCATCCTGCGCTACGTGTTCCTCGGCGGGGAATGATCCCGTCCGGGGCGTGCGGAGGAAATTTTGGCGAAGCATCGGAATCGGCCCGTCTCCTGTATGGAGGCGGGCGATTTTTTTGCAATGGCGAAAAGGGATTTGTGCGAAAATAGGATTGGCGGGTTGCCGGGTTGGCGGGTGATAAAAAGGCTGGAACGTTTGAAGGAACGGGGAAAGGTACGGGAGAGGATGGGCGAAAATCCGAACATTTTTTTATCATAAAACCAGAAGCGTTCGTCTTTGTTTGACATATGGAGAGGATTGCAGTACACTTTATTCGTAAAGTTAAATGACAAGGTGAAATTGCCGAATGATCGTTCCGGAGGGCGCCGGCGCCGCGCCGGGTCCGCTTGTTTTTTGATGGAGAGCGGTTCGCGCACAAAGGAAGGGTGAAGCCATGTCGGCACTCGTCGGCGTCATCATGGGCAGCCAGTCCGACTGGGAAACGATGAAGCACGCGTGCGACGTGCTCGACGAGCTGGGGATTCCGTACGAGAAGAAGATCGTTTCGGCGCACCGGACGCCGGATTACATGTTTGAATACGCGGCCACCGCCGCGGCGCGCGGGCTGAAGGTCATCATCGCCGGCGCCGGCGGCGCGGCCCATCTGCCGGGCATGACGGCGGCCAAGACCGTCCTGCCCGTCATCGGCGTGCCCGTCAGGTCGCAAGCCCTGAACGGGCTCGATTCGCTTTTGTCCATCGTGCAGATGCCGGGCGGCGTGCCCGTGGCCACGATGGCCATCGGCCCCGCGGGCGCGGTGAACGCCGGGCTTATGGCGGCGCAGATCATCGGCGCCTTCGATCCCGCGGTGCGGGAACGCGTCGCCGCAAGGCGCGAGCGGATCGCCAGAGCGGTGCTGGAAAGCGGGGAGCCGTCGTGAGCGGCGGTGCGTCACAGGCCGGACCGTCGCAGGTCGGACCGACGCAGGCCGGATCGTCACAGGCCGGATCGTCGCAGGCCGGACCGGTGCAGGCCGGACCGGGCGGGACCGGGCCGGTGCGGACGGGAGACGGCGTTGCCGGAGGCGGCACCGGCGGGAACGGCGCGTCGGGCGCCGGCAGGGCGACGGCGGCACGCCCTTCGGGAGCCGGTGCCGCGCAGGCGCAGGCGTCAAGGCGAATTTTGCCCGGGGCCACGATCGGCGTGCTGGGCGGCGGCCAGCTGGGCCGCATGCTCGTCCACGCCGGAAGCCGCATGGGCTACCGGTTCGCGGCGCTGGATCCGGACCCGCGGGCGCCGTGCGGCCAGGTGGCGGACCTGATCGTCGCCCGTTACGACGATTTGGCGGCCGCCCGGGAACTGGCCCGGCGCGCGGACGTGATCACCTACGAATTCGAGAATGTCGACGCGGACGTCGCCGCCGTTCTGGAGACCGAGTCCTACGTGCCGCAGGGGAGCGCGCTCCTGCGCACGACGCAAAACCGCCTGCGGGAGAAGCGCGCGGTGGAAGCGGCGGGAGCCCGGGTGGCGCCCTACGCCGAGATCGCGAGCCTGGACGGACTGCGGGAAGCGGCGGAGCGGCTGGGCCTGCCCGCCGTGCTCAAGACCGCCGAAGGCGGCTACGACGGCAAGGGACAGCGCGTGCTGCGGCGGCGGGAAGATCTGGCGCCCGCGTGGGAGGAGCTTTCCCGCGCCGGCAAAGCCCTGGTTCTGGAGCAGTTCATCGATTTCGAGCGGGAAATCTCGGTCATCGCCGCCCGCCGCCCGTCCGGCGAGGTGCGCGCGTTCCCGCCGGCGGAGAACGTGCACGTCAACAACATCCTGCATCTGTCCATCGTCCCGGCGCGGATTCCGGACGGGCTGAAGGAAGAAGCCGAGCGGCTGGCCGTGTCCGTGGCGGAATCCCTGGGCGTCGCCGGGCTGATCGCCGTGGAAATGTTCGTCGGCCAGGATGGCACGCTCTACGTCAACGAACTGGCGCCCCGGCCGCACAATTCCGGGCACTACACCATCGAGGCGTGCCGCACGTCGCAGTTCGAACAGCACATCCGGGCGATCTGCGACCTGCCCCTCGGCGACACGGCGCTGCTTACGCCCGCCGTCATGGTCAACGTGCTCGGGCAGCACCTGCCGGCGGTTCTGGAATGGATGCAGCGGCCGGATGAAGCGGCGGAGCGGCTCGGCGTCGCGCCGAAAGTGCACCTGTACGGCAAGGCCGAAGCCCGGTCGGGCCGCAAAATGGGCCATATCAACGTCCTCGCCGAAAGCGTCGACGCCGCCCTCGAGTGGATCGCGCAAACGAACATCTGGAAAGGATGAACGGCATGATCGACCGGTACAGCCGCCCGGAGATGCGGGCCGTCTGGTCGGAAGAGAACAAGTTTCGCGCCTGGCTGGAAGTGGAGCTTGCCGTCTGCGAGGCGTGGGCCGAGCTCGGCCGCATTCCGAAGGAAGACGTGGAAGCTTTGCGCCGCAACGCCCGTTTCGACATAAACCGCATTTACGAAATCGAGCAGGAAACCCGCCACGACGTCATCGCCTTCACCCGCGCCGTTTCCGAGAGCCTCGGGCCGGAGCGGAAATGGGTGCACTACGGCCTCACCTCCACCGACGTGGTGGATACCGCGCTGGGATGTCTCCTCAAGCAGGCCAACGCCATTTTGGAAAAGGACCTGCTGGATTTTATCGGGATCCTCCGCGAGCAGGCCATCCGCCACAAGCACACCGTCATGATGGGCCGCACCCACGGCGTGCACGCCGAACCGACCACCTTCGGCCTGAAGATGGCGCTGTGGCACGAGGAAATGAAGCGCAATCTGGAGCGGTTCCGGCGCGCGGCGAGGGACGTGGAATTCGGCAAAATTTCCGGCGCCGTCGGCACGTACGCGAATATCGATCCGTTTGTGGAACAATATGTGTGCCGCAAACTGGGCCTTTCGCCGGCGCCGATCTCCACGCAGACGCTGCAGCGCGACCGGCACGCGGCGTACATGGCGACGCTGGCGCTCATCGCCACTTCGCTGGACAAGTTCGCCACGGAAATCCGCGCGCTGCAGAAAAGCGAATTCCGCGAAGTGGAGGAGCCTTTCGCCAAGGGCCAGAAAGGCTCTTCGGCGATGCCGCACAAGCGCAACCCGGTGGGCTGCGAGAACATCAGCGGGCTGGCGCGGGTCGTGCGGGGGTTCATGGTGTCGGCCTACGAAAACGTGCCCCTCTGGCACGAGCGGGACATCTCCCATTCATCGGTGGAGCGCGTCATCCTGCCGGACGCCACGATGCTCCTGGACTACATGCTGAACCGCTTCGGCGGCATCATGAAGAACCTGACGGTGTTCCCGGAAAACATGAAGCGCAACATGGCGCGCACGTTCAACCTGCCGTTCTCCGGCCGGGTGATGACGAAGCTGATCGACAAGGGCTGGAGCCGCGAGCAGGCGTACGACACGGTGCAGCCGCTGGCGATGCGCGCCTGGGAGGAGCAGCGGGATTTCCGCGCCATCGTGAAGGAATCGCCGGCGATCACCGCGGTGCTGGACGAGGCGGAGATCGACGACTGCTTCGATCCGTCCTGGCATTTGAAACACGTGGACGACATTTTTGAACGGCTCGGCCTCGGATGAGCCGGGGCGCGGCGGCCGGACGGAACCGGCGGCCGGTCCGGTCCGCTCCGGCTCCGGGCAAGCCGGGCGCCCATCCAAGCCGGGCGCCCATCCCCCCGATGCCGGCCGAAGGAGGCTCCCATGGCAAACGCAAACGCAAGCGAAGCGCTGGCCACCGCCGAAGGGCTCGTGCGGGCGCCGCTCGTCCGCAAGGGCAAGGTGCGCGAGCTGTACGACCTGGGCGAACATCTGCTCATCGTCGTCACCGACCGCATCTCCGCGTTCGATTACGTGCTGGAACCGCCCATTCCCGACAAGGGACGGGTGCTGAACGGCCTGAGCGCGTTCTGGTTCGAGCGCACGCGGGACATCCAGAAGAACCACTTCATTCACGCCGACGCCTCGCGGCTCGGCGACACCGTCGACCGGGAGCGGCTGGCGGGGCGCGTGACGGTGGCGCGCAAGGCGCGGCGCATCGACGTGGAATGCGTCGTGCGCGGCTTCATCACCGGCGGCGGCTGGCGGCAGTACAGGGAGACGGGCCGGGTGAACGGCATTGGACTCCCCAAGGGACTGCGCAAAAACGACCGCCTGCCGGAGCCGATCTTCACCCCCGCCGCCAAAAACGACGCCGGCCACGACGAGGACATCACGTTCGACGAGCTCGTCCGGCGCGTGGGCCGCGAGCTGGCGGAGGAGCTCCGCGCGCGGAGCCTGCGCCTGTACGAATTCGGGCGGAAGTTCTGCGAGGAACGGGGCATCATCCTGGCCGACTGCAAGTTCGAGTTTGGCTGGATCGACGGGGAACTGACGCTCATCGACGAACTGTTCACGCCGGACTCATCCCGTTTTTGGTCGAAGGACAAGTACGCGTTGGACGTCGAGATCGACAGCATGGACAAGGAGCCGGTGCGCGCATGCCTGCTCTCGTCCGATTGGGATCGCGCCAGTCCGCCGCCGCCCCTGCCCCCGGACGTGGTCGCCGCCACGACGGCCCGGTACCGGGAGATCTACCGCCGGATCATCGGCGAGGACCTGCCGTAGCGCCGGGGAGCGCCGAAGCGCCCGAATGGGCGCCGGGTCCGATGCGTGACGGAACGCAAACGCATGGCGCAAGCCGGCGAGGCTTGGGACTTAAGCCCGGAAGCCGGCATGGGACGCAGGCCCGGGGCTGGCGGGTGCAAAGCGCGGGACGCAAGGCAAAACGGGGAGGAAAACCATGAAAGCGATCGTTTACGTGACCATCAAGGCAAACGTGCTCGACCCGCAGGGCAACGCGGTGCGCGAGGCGCTGCACGCCCTGGGTTTCGGGGAAGTCGGCAGGGTGCGCATCGGCAAGTTCATGGAGCTGGAACTGAACACGGACGACCGGGCGCAGGCGGAGGCGCGCGTCCGGGAGATGTGCGAGAAGCTTCTGGCCAACACGGTCATCGAAGACTACCGCTTCGAACTGGAGGGCTGATCCATGCGCTTCGCGGTCATCGTGTTTCCCGGCTCCAACGGCGACATCGACTGCTACAAGGCGGTGGAAGATGCCATCGGCCAGCCCGTCGATTACGTATGGCATACGGCGACGGATCTTTCCGATTACGACGCGATTCTGATCCCCGGCGGTTTTTCGTACGGGGACTACCTGCGCTGCGGCGCCATCGCCCGGTTCGCCCCGGTGATGGACGCGGTGCGCCGGGCGGCGGACGAAGGGAAGTTCGTGCTCGGCATCTGCAACGGATTCCAGGTGCTCACCGAGGCGCGGCTGCTTCCCGGCGCGCTCATCCGCAACCGCACGCTGAAATTCATCTGTCAGCTCGCGGACATCAAGGTGGAAAACAACCGGACGCCCTTCACGCTGGACTACGAAGAAGGCGAGATCCTGCGCATTCCCATCGCCCACGGCGAGGGCTGCTATTACTGCGACGAGGCGAAGCTGGCCCGGCTGAAGGCGGAAAACCGGATCGTTTTCCGATATGTCCATGAAAACCCCAACGGTTCCATCGACGACATCGCCGGCATCTGCAACGAGCGGGGCAACGTGCTCGGACTCATGCCCCATCCGGAACGGGCCGTGCACAAGTGGCTCGGCTCCGACGACGGCCGGCGGATGTTCACGTCGATGCTGCGCGCTTACGAGGCGCGGCGGAGGGAGGTCACGGTATGACACGGCGCACGGCCGCCGCGGAACCCACCGCGGAACAGATCGCGGAGCACAAAATCTACCGGCAGATGGGCCTTTCCGACGACGAATACGCGCTGATCTGCCGGCTGCTCGGCCGCAAGCCCAACTATACGGAGACCGGCGTGTTCAGCGTCATGTGGTCCGAGCACTGCGCCTACAAAAACTCCAAGCCGGTCCTGAAGAAATTCCCCGTCTCCGGCCCCCGCGTGCTCGTGGGACCGGGCGAAGGCGCCGGCGTCGTCGACATCGGCGACGGCATGGGCGTCTGTTTCAAGATCGAAAGCCACAACCACCCGTCCGCCATCGAACCGTACCAGGGGGCGGCCACCGGCGTGGGCGGCATCCTGCGGGACATTTTCTCCATGGGCGCCCGTCCCGTGGCGTTGCTCAACTCTCTGCGCTTCGGTACCCTTGACAGCCCCCGTGCCCGGTACCTGTTCGAAAACGTGGTCGCCGGCATCGCGGGCTACGGCAACTGCGTCGGCATCCCCACCGTGGGCGGCGAGATCATGTTCGACCCGAGCTACGAGGGCAACCCGCTGGTCAACGTCATGTGCGTCGGCCTCATCGACCACCGCCTGATCCAGAAAGGCCGCGCGGAAGGCGTCGGCAACGCGGTGTTCTATGTCGGACCCGCGACCGGGCGGGACGGCATCCACGGCGCCACTTTCGCTTCCGGGGAGCTCACCGCGGAATCGGAATCGCAACGGCCGGCGGTGCAGGTGGGCGACCCGTTCATGGAAAAACTCGTCATGGAAGCCTGCCTGGAGCTCATCGAAAGCGGCATTGTCGTCGGCATCCAGGACATGGGCGCGGCGGGGCTCACCTGCTCCAGCTCGGAAATGGCCAGCAAGGCCGGCAACGGCATGGAACTCAATCTGGACCTCGTGCCGCAGCGCGAGCCGGACATGACGCCGTACGAAATGATGCTGTCCGAATCGCAGGAGCGGATGCTGTTCGTGGTCCGGCCGGAGCACGAAGAGCAGGCAAAGGCGATTTTCACCAAATGGGGCGTGCCCTGCGTGAAGGTCGGCCGGGTGACGGACGACGGGCGCCTCAAGCTGTTCCACCGCGGCGAACTGGCCGCCGACATTCCGGTGGCCGCTCTGGTGGACAACTGCCCGGTCTATCGCCGGACGCCGAAGGTGCCCGAATATTACGCGAAAAACGCGGGCGTGGACACCGCCCGCTATCCCGAAGTGACGGACCTGGCCGGCGCCCTCGAAAAGGTGCTCGCCTCTCCGACCGTCGCCAGCAAGGAATGGGTGTACCGCCAGTACGACCATACGATCCGCACCGAGACGGCGGTGCCTCCCGGGTCCGACGCGGCGGTGGTCACCATCCGCGGCACGCGCAAGGCGGTCGCCATGACCCTGGACGGCAACGGGCGCTACGTGTACCTGGATCCCGAAATCGGCGGGCGCATCGCGGTGGCGGAGGCGGCGCGCAACGTGGTCTGCTCCGGCGCGGAACCTTTGGCGGTGACCGACAACCTGAACTTCGGCAACCCGGAGAAGCCGGAAATGTTCTGGCAGCTGGAGCGGGCGGCCGAAGGCATCGCCGACGCCTGCCGGCGTCTCGGGACGCCGGTCATCGGCGGCAATGTGAGCCTGTACAACGAAAGCGAAGCCGGCCCCATCTACCCGACGCCGGTCATCGGCATGGTCGGGCTGGTGCGGGATGTGGACCATATCACCACGCAGCCGTTCAAGCGCGAAGGCGACGTGGTCATCCTGCTCGGCGAGACGAAGGCGGAACTCGGCGGCAGCGAGTTCCAATTCGTGATCCACGGCGTGACGGAAGGCCGGCCGCCGCAGATCGATCTGGATCAGGAAAAGACGCTGCAGGACGCCCTGCTGGAAGCGATCCGCAGCGGATGGATCGCCTCCGCCCACGACCTGTCGGAAGGCGGGCTGGCCGTGGCCCTGGCGGAATGCTGCATCACCGGCGGCCTGGGCGCGGAGGTGGCGCTGGAGACGGACCTTCGCCCGGACATCGCGCTGTTCAGCGAGAGCCAGTCGCGGGTGATCCTGTCGGTGCGGCCGGAGCACGCCGAGGAGGTACTGCGTCACTTCCGGGCGAAGGGCGTTCCGGCGGCAGGCATCGGCACGGTGAAAGGAACGAATCTGGCGGTTCGCATAAACGGCAATCTGGCGATCGACGTCCCGGTGGAGAGACTCACCCGCGTATGGAAGGATGCGATCCCATGTCGGATGCGGTAAAAGAGCAGCGCGTGAAACTGTGGACCGGTCCGTTCTACAACGCCGACGCCGTTCACGACGACCCGTTCGACAAGCTGCGGGAAGAGTGCGGCGTGTTCGGCGTGGTCGGCCATCCCGACGCCGCGACCCTTTGCTATTACGGCCTGCACGCCCTGCAGCACCGCGGCCAGGAAAGCGCGGGGATCTGCGTGACGGGCGAAGGAGGCTTTCGTTTCCACCGCGGCATGGGACTGGTGAAGGAGGTGTTCACCGGCGACGTCCTCCGGTCGCTGAAAGGCAACCGCGCCATCGCCCACGTCCGGTATTCGACCTCCGGCCAAAGCGAACTCGTCAACGCGCAGCCCCTCGTGTTCAACTACCGGGGCGGAGAGCTGGCGCTGGCCACCAACGGCAACATCGTGAACGCGGGGCAGCTCAGAAAGCGGCTGGAAGAAGCGGGGTCCATTTTCCAGACGACCAGCGACACGGAAGTGCTGGCGCACCTCATCGCGCGCTCCGGGCATGATGATTTCGAACAGGCGGTCAAAGCGTCGCTGCGGCAGCTCGTCGGCGGATACGCGTTTCTCATCATGACCCGGGACAAACTCATCGCCGCCCTCGACCCCAACGGGCTGCGCCCCTTCGTGATGGGACGGCTGGGCGACTGCACGGTTCTGGCGTCGGAGACGTGCGCCTTTGACGCCATCGGGGCGACCTACGTGCGCGACATCCAGCCGGGGGAAATGATCGTGTTCGACGAGCGCGGCATGCGCGCCGAGCGGTTCGCGGAACCGAAGCGGCGGGCGGTCTGCTCGATGGAGTTCATCTATTTCGCCCGGCCGGATTCGGACATCGACCAGATCAACGTGCACACCGTCCGCAAGAGGATGGGCCGGCGCCTGGCGATGGAGTCTTTCGTCGACGCCGACGTGGTGACCGCCGTGCCGGATTCGGGCGTTTCGGCGGCCATCGGCTTCGCCGAGCAGACCGGCATCCCCTACGAGATCGGCCTGATCAAAAACCGCTACATGGGCCGCACGTTCATCGAGCCCAGCCAGTCGCTCCGGGAACAGGGCGTGAAAATGAAGCTGTCCGCCGTGCGCAAGGTGGTGGAGGGCAAGCGGGTCGTCATGATCGACGATTCCATCGTGCGCGGCACGACTTCCCTGCGCATCGTGAACCTCTTGCGGGAAGCCGGCGCGAAGGAGGTCCACGTGCGGATCACCTCGCCGCCTTACATGAACCCGTGTTTTTACGGCATCGACACCCCGGACCGGAAGGACCTGATCGCTTCATCGCACACGGTGGAGGAGATCCGGCGCAAGATCAACGCGGACTCCTTATACTTCCTTAGCAAGGAAGGGTTGCTCGAAAGCATCGGACGGTCGAAAACGGAATACAACGGAGCGCTGTGCACGGCGTGTTTCGATCACGATTACCCGACGGAAATCGGAACGGAGCCCACTTTTTCCCGCAGCACAAAGTAAGGCGGCGACGTTCCCGGCGGAGCCGCAAAAAACATAAAAGGAGGAAAACGGTTTGTCGGAAGCGTACAGGCGGGCGGGCGTGGACATCGCGGCGGGCAACGAGGCGGTGGAACGCATCAAAAAGCACGTCCGGCGCACGATGCGGCCGGAGGTGCTGGGCGGGCTCGGCGGTTTCGCCGGGCTGTTCGGCCTGGACAAAAGCCGGTACGAGGAGCCGGTGCTCGTCTCCGGAACGGACGGCGTCGGCACGAAGCTGAAGCTGGCTTTTGCCATGGACAGGCATGACACCGTCGGCATCGACGCGGTGGCGATGTGCGTCAACGACATCGTCGTCACGGGGGCGGAGCCGCTGTTTTTCCTCGACTACGTGGCGTGCGGCAAGCTCGTGCCGGAGAAGATCGAAGCCATCGTCGCGGGCGTGGCGGAAGGCTGCGTGCGGGCGGGCTGCGCGCTTGTCGGCGGGGAAACGGCGGAAATGCCCGGGATGTACGCAGAGGGCGAGTATGACCTCGTCGGCTTCGCCGTCGGCGTCGTCGACCGGAAAAACATCATCGACGGCTCCGCCATCCGGCCGGGCGACGCGATCATCGGACTGGCGTCGGCCGGCGTGCACAGCAACGGCTTCTCGCTGGTGCGGAAGCTCCTTTTGGAGGAAAAAGGCTTCCGGCTTGCGGACCGGGTGGAAGAACTGGGCGGCGCCGCGCTGGGGGACGTGCTGCTGGAACCGACGAGAATTTACGTGAAGCCGGTGCTCCGCCTGATCGACCGCGTGACGGTGAAGGGCCTGGTCCACATCACGGGCGGAGGGTTCATCGAAAACATTCCGCGCGTGCTGCCCGAAGGCGCAAACGCGGAGATCGCGTACGGCAGCTGGCCGGTCCTGCCAATTTTCCGGCTGCTCATGGAACTCGGTTCGATCTCGTACCGCGACATGTTTTCGACGTTCAACATGGGCGTCGGCATGGTCGCCGTCGTGTCCGCGGAACAGGCGGACGAGGCGATCCGCGTCCTTGCGGCGGAAGGCGTCGACGCATATCGGATCGGCACGATCACGCCCGGCCGGCGGGCCGTGACCTTCAAGGGAGTGGACGTGTAGATGGCAAAATTGCAGGTGGCGGTTTTCGCGTCCGGCAACGGTTCGAACTTCCAGGCGCTGGTGGACGCCGAGCGGGAAGGGCGGCTCGGCGCGGAAATCCGTCTGCTCGTCTGCAACCGGCCGGAAGCGCCGGTGGTGAAGCGGGCGGAGGCGGCCGGCATTCCGGCGTTCGTCTTCCGGCCGAAGGACTATCCGTCGCGCGAGGCTTACGAAAAGGAAATTTTGGCGGAACTCACCCGCCTCGACATCGGGCTGATCGTGCTGGCCGGTTTCATGCGGATCCTGACATCGGTGATCGTGGACGCCTACGCCGGCCGGATCATCAACATTCATCCCGCGCTTCTGCCGGCGTTTCCCGGCCTGAACGTCATCCGCGAGGCGCTGGAATACGGCGTGAAAGTCACCGGCGTGACCGTGCATTTTGCGGACGGCAATCTCGATGCCGGACCGATCATCGCGCAGGAAGCGGTGAAGATCGAGGAGGACGACACCGAGGAAACGCTGGCGGAGCGCATCCACAAGGTCGAGCACCGGCTGCTGCCCGAGGTCGTGCGGAAAATCGCGGAAGGCCGCGTGCGGGTGGAAGGCCGGCGCGTTTACGTGCGGTGAACCGGCGCGCCCTCGCGCGGAACACAGCGCATCTGGCGCAACAATCAGGACGGGGATGGGGACGATGAGCGAAACGTATGAACTGAATTTGCGGTACGGCATGAATCCGCACCAGAAACAGGCGAAGCTGACGGCCGGCGGAAGGCCGCTGCCGATCCGGGTGCTGAACGGCGAGCCCGGCTTCATCAATCTGCTGGACGCGCTCAACGGCTTCCAGCTTGTGCGCGAGCTGCGCCGGGCCACGGGGCTTCCCGCCGCCGCTTCCTTCAAGCACGTCAGCCCGGCCGGGGCCGCCGTATACTCGCCGCTGACGCCGGAGCTGGCCAAGGCGTACTTCGTGGACGACATGGAAGATCTGTCCGAGCTGGCGGTGGCCTACGCCCGCGCCCGCGGCGCCGACCGCATGTCTTCGTTCGGCGACGCGGCGGCGCTGAGCGACATCGTCGACGTGCCGACGGCGAAGCTCCTGAAGCGCGAGGTGTCCGACCTGGTCGTGGCGCCGGGGTATACCGACGAGGCCCTGGCCATCCTGAAGGAGAAAAAGGGCGGCAAATACCTCATTCTCCAGATCGACCCCGACTATGTGCCGGACCCGATCGAGACGCGCACCGTGTTCGGCCTGACGCTGCAGCAGGAGCGGAACAACGCGGTATTGGACGAATCCGTTTTCGAGAACATCGTGACGGACAACAAGGATTTGCCGGACGGCGCCCGGCGCGATTTGCTGGTGGCGCTCATCACGCTCAAGTACACGCAGTCCAACTCCGTCTGCTACGCCCTGGACGGCCAGACCATCGGCATCGGCGCGGGCCAGCAGTCGCGCATCCACTGCACGCGGCTGGCCGGCGACAAGGCGGACCGATGGTTCCTGCGGCAGCATCCGATCGCCCTGAACATGAAATTCCGGCCGGGCCTGCCCCGCGCCGAACGGAACAACGCCATCGACCTGTGGCTTGAGGAAGTGCTCACTCCCGTCGAACAGGCCAATTGGGAGGGGTATTTCGAAGAAGTGCCGCGCCGCCTGACGCCGGAAGAGAAGCGCGAATGGCTGAAGGGGCTGCGGGGCGTCTCGTACGCGTCCGACGCGTTCCTGCCGTTCCGCGACAACCTCGACCGGGCCAGCCGCAGCGGCGTGCGCTACGTCATCCAGGCCGGAAGTTCCTTGCGCGACGAGGAAGTCATCAAGGCCGCCAACGAATACGGCATGGTGATGGTCTGCTCCGGCGTCCGGCTGTTCCATCACTGACCGGCCCGGCTTCCGTCACGGATTTGCCGGGAACCGGGAGCGCGGTCCGCGCGTACCCGGACTTTCGATACGAATTCGCGGGAAATACCGGGGGCGTTTTTCGCGCCCGGCTCCGAACGTTTACCGAAGGGAGAACCGCCACATGACCCATCGCGGGACTCTGGCCGCGGCGGCGGAAGCGAACGTTGCCGCCCTGCGGCAAAACCGCTATCCCGGCCGCGGCATCGTCATCGGCATGACGCCGGACGGCCGCCGGATGGCGCAGGTGTACTGGATCATGGGAAGAAGCGAAAACAGCCGCAACCGGATTTTCGTGGCGGAGCCGGACGGCAGCGTCCGCACCGCGGCGCGGGATCCGGCGAAGCTGGCCGATCCGTCCCTCATCATTTATTATCCGGTTCGCCAGGCCGGCGATGCCCACATCGTGACCAACGGCGACCAGACCGACACCATCGCGGGGGCGATCGCCGCCGGCGGCGCTTTCGAGGACGCGCTGCGCACCCGCACCTTCGAACCGGACGCGCCCAACTACACGCCGCGCATTTCCGGCATCGTCCGCCTGGGCGATCCGGCGGCCGCCTACCGGCTGGCGATCCTGAAAACGAACCTGGGCGACCCGTCCCAGACGCAGCGGCATTTTTTCACGTATGAACGGGCGCTGGCGGGCTTTGGCCACCTGATCCATACATACGCCGGAGACGGGAACCCGCTGCCGTCCTTTGAGGGCGAACCGAGGCTCGTCCCGCTTTTCGACGACGCCGAAGAGACGCTGGAATTCTACTGGCGGCTGCTGGACGAGGAGAACCGGATTTCGCTCCTGGTCAAGACGATCCCGCTGGACGGCGGCCGGGCGGAAATCAAAATCCGGAACAAATAGCGTAGGAAGGAAGTGCCGACATGAATGTGCTGGTTGTCGGCGGCGGAGGGCGCGAACACGCCATCTGCTGGTCCCTGGCGAAAAGCGGCAAGATCTCCGGGTTGTACTGCGCGCCGGGCAACGCGGGCATCGCGAGGATCGCGGAGTGCGTCCCGATCGGCCCCATGCAGTTCGACGAGCTGGTGCGGTTCGCCCGGGATCATGGGATCGATCTGGTCGTCGTCGGCCCGGACGATCCGCTGGCCGGAGGCATCGTCGACGCCTTCGGGGCGGCGGGCATTCCGGCTTTCGGCCCGAACAAGGCGGCGGCGGAGATCGAGGCCAGCAAGATTTTCATGAAAAATCTGCTCCGCAAATACGGCATTCCCACCGCGCGGTACGAAACGTTCGACGATTACGATAAGGCCCTCGCCTATCTTCGGACGCAGCAGGCGCCCATTGTCGTGAAGGCGGACGGCCTTGCCACCGGCAAAGGGGTCACCGTCGCCCGCACGATGGAAGAGGCCGAGGAAGCGCTGCGCCGCATGATGATCGAGCGGGTGTTCGGCGCTTCCGGCACGCGGGTGGTCATCGAGGAATTCATGGAAGGTCAGGAGATGTCCCTCCTGGCGTTCGTGGACGGCGAGACGGTGCGGCCGATGGTGCCGTCGCAGGATCACAAGCCGGTGTTCGACGGCGACCGTGGCCCGAACACGGGCGGCATGGGCACCTATTCGCCGCTGCCGCACATCGATCTGGCCATCGTGGAAACGGCGGTGGAGACCATCCTCAAGCCGACGGCCGCCGCGCTGGCGCGCGAGGGCAGACCGTTCCGCGGCGTGCTGTACGCCGGTCTCATGGTGACCGGGGAAGGCCCGAAGGTGGTCGAATTCAACGCCCGCTTCGGCGATCCCGAAACCCAGGTCGTGCTGCCGCGGCTTGAGACCGATCTTTTGGACATCATCCTGGCGACCCTGAACGGCTCGCTGGACCGGATCGACATCCGGTGGAACGACGAGGCGGCGGTGTGCGTCATCATGGCGTCGGAAGGGTATCCGGGACCTTATGCGAAAGGACGGAAAATCGAAGGCATCGAAGAGGCGGAAGCGGCCGGCGCGCTGGTCTTCCACGCGGGCACGGCGCTGGACGCGGACGGCAACCTGGTCACGGCCGGGGGCCGGGTGCTCGGCGTCGTGGGCCGCGGCCGGGACATCGCGGAGGCGCGCCGGCGGGCATACGAAGCGTGCGGCATGATCCGCTTCGAGGGCGCGCATTACCGGAAGGACATCGCCATGAAGGCGCTGGCCGGCCTGCGGGCGGATGCGGCGTCCGGGCAACAGGGCACATCCGGCGGGTGAGGCCCCGGCTTCAATCTTTGCCGGCCAGCCGGTCCCACCGCCAGGCCACATACAAGAGCGCGACCAGCGTGACGACCGCCGCCAGCATGGTGACCGGATGGCCGGACAGCCATTCCGTAAAAACACGCATGGAACCATCCTCTTTCCGTCGCGTTTCCGTTAGTTTGGCCCGATCGCGGGGGCGGGACACGGCCTGCCGCTTCGCCGGGCCCGTTTTTTTGCTCCGGTGCGCCGCCTGACCCGTCGCAAAAAGGATCCGGACCCCGGCGAAACAACCGCCGTCCAGGCAGGTCATCCCCGGCCGGCACCCAAGCGGTGCCGAACCCGATCCCGGAGGAGAGCGGAAGTTCCGGAGACGCGGGGACGGTCCGAAGGAGAACGGTTCCAAGGCGTGCGCACGGAAGGCCCGGGGCAGCGGTTCCGGTCCGTCGCCGGACGGTCCTGTCCGCGTTCGCCGGAAATTTTTCCGCCGCGCAAAACTTTGGCGCTGTTTTTTCGTCAATAATACAAACAATACCATCGCCCGCGCGACGACTCTGCGGGTATGGGCGCGGAAATGGTATAATGGTCACTTGGACAGGCGGGATTTTCAACCGGACGGGGGAATCGAATTTGAGGCCATTGTGGAAACTTGCGTTGGCGGCGTTGGTCGTGGCGCTGGCGCTGGCCGCCTGCGGAAAGGACAAGCGGGCCGTACCGGAGCCGTCGCCCACCGAGACGCCGGCGCCGTCTCCGACGCCGACGGTCGAGACGCCGGAGCCCGTCAGCCCGACGCCGGCCTTCGTGGCTCCGCTCACCGGCTTGCCCGTCGAACAGCCGCCGTCGTTCCGGCCGTTCACCGTGATGATCAACAACTATGCCGCGGCCAGGCCCCAGTCCGGTCTTACATACGCCGACGTCGTGTGGGAAGTGCTGGCGGAAGGAGGCATCACGCGGCTGATGGCCGTTTTCCACAGCCGGGACTTCTCCGATCCGATCGGCCCGATCCGCAGCATCCGGCCCTACCTCATCGACCTCGGCGAAATGTACGGCGGCGTGCTCGTCCACGCCGGCGCCAGCAACGACGCGCTCAAGATCCTGCAACATTCGGGCAAGGCCGACCTGGACGAGATCTATAACGCGGGGGCGTTTTTCTACCGCGACAAGTCGCGCAAGGCGCCGCACAACCTGTATTCGACCCTGGAGATGCTGCGCGAGGGCGTCAGGAAGCGCAAATTCCCCGAGCAGGTCCCGGTGCCGGGCCTCCCGTTCTCCGCCGAGACGCCGACGGGAGCGGCCCATGCCGTGAACATCGAAGCGCGTTTCACCCTCAAAAACTACGTCGTTTCCTACACCTACGACACGGGCACGGGGCTGTATACCCGCGCGATCAACGGCGAAGTCCAGGTCGACCTGAACAACGGCGAACCTCTTACCGCCGCCAACCTGGTGTTCCTGCGGACCGCGCACCGGGTGTACGACAACGAAGGCCGGCTGGAGATCGATCTCCACTCGGGCGGGGAAGCCCTGCTTTTCCGCGATGGAAAGGTCATTTCCGCCGAATGGGCGCGGGAAAAGGGGGACATGATCCGGATCCGCAAGGATGGAAGGGAACTTCCCTTTGCGCCGGGGGTTACCTATTACCATATCATTCCGGGCCCGTTGGATGAACATGTAACATATTCGTAGATTGTTTCCCAACCCGCCGGCGTGATATGATAAAAAATGTTGAAATTTGCGGTCGAAGGGAGCAAAACCGTTGTTCCGGCGAAAGGACGTGTTTTTTTCAGCGCTGGAGGCGATGTCGGACACCATCGTCCGCGCCGCGCACCACTTTGCGGAGAGGACGATGGACGATCCGGGCGATCTGACCGCCTTCGCGAAGGAAATGAAGGTGTTCGAGCGCGAAGGGGACAAGCAGGCGCATCTCATCATCACGGAACTCAACAAAACCTTCATCACCCCGATCGACCGTGACGACATCATCTCCCTGACCAAGGTCATGGACGACGTGCTGGACGGCATCGAAGCGTGCGCATCCCGTTTTGACATGTACCGCATCCACCGTTCCAACGAGTATATCCGGCGGTTCGGGAACAACCTGAAACAGAGCGCGGAGGAGATCCGCAAGGCGATTTCGCTTCTGACGCAAAAAAAGCTGCAGGAAATTCAGCCCTATTGCATCCGGCTGAACGAACTGGAAGACGAAGGCGACGAGCTGATGCGCAACGCCATCCGGGAACTGTTCCGGAACGCGCGGGATCCCATCGAGCTGATCAAATACAAGGAATTGTACGAACGCCTGGAAGAGACGACGGATTCCTGCGAGGACGTGGCCCACGCCCTCGTGTCCATCGTCATGCGCAATTCCTGAAGTTCCGGACAGGGGATAACGGGCAGCATGGACGCTTTGCTGATCACGATCCTGATTACCGTCGTATTGGCGCTTGCGTTTGACTTCATCAACGGTTTTCACGACACCGCCAACGCCATCGCCACATCGGTGTCGACCCGGGCGCTGACGCCCCGGCAGGCGATCGTGCTGGCGTCGCTGATGAACTTCGTGGGCGCGATGATGTTCACCGGCGTGGCCAAGACCATCGCCGACGGCATCGTCGATCCGTTCGGCATGCGGAACGGCCTGCTGGTGGTCATCGCCACGCTCATCGCCGCCATTGCCTGGAACCTGATCACGTGGTGGTTCGGCATTCCGTCTTCTTCCTCCCACGCGCTGATCGGATCGCTGGCCGGCGCGGGGATCGCGGCGGCGGGATTTGGGGGCATCAATTACGGCGGGTTCGCCAAGATCGTCACCGGACTCATTGTTTCGCCGATTCTGGCTTTTTCCCTCGGATTTGCCATCATGTTTTTATTCAAAAGGATATTTGCCAATTTCGCGCCGTACAAGCTGAACAAGGGATTCCGCGGCGGCCAGGTGCTGTCGGCGGCGTTCCAGGCGTTCACCCATGGCACCAACGACGCCCAGAAGGCGATGGGCATCATCACGCTGGCCCTGGTGTTCGCCGGCTATCAGCGGGAAGTCGAAGTGGCCCTGTGGGTCAAGGTGGCGGCGGCGCTGGCGATGGCGGCCGGAACGGCGATGGGCGGGTGGAAAATCATCAAGACGATGGGCACCAAGATTTTCAAGATCGAACCCATCAACGGGTTTTCCGCGGACCTGGGTTCGGCGACGGTGATCCTGACGGCGACGCTGACGCATCTGCCCATCAGCACGACGCACGCCATCACTTCCTCCATTCTCGGCGTCGGCACGGCCAAGCGCTTCGCCGGCGTCCGGTGGAACGTCGCCGGGCGCATCGTGTCGGCGTGGATCATCACCATTCCGGTGTCGGGCATGCTGGGCGCCCTGGTTTACGGCGTCATCATGCTGTTCCGGTAAGCGGTGGAACCGGTCTTCCGCTCAAAGCCGAACGCCGCCCGATTGCCGATTCCGGGAGACGGCGTTGGGCCGGAGGACTGGAACGCGGGGAGGAAACCGTACTAAAATGAAAGTAAGCGAATACGCGAATTTCGCGCGGGAGGCCGGCCGATGATCGTCGCGGCACACCGGGCCAAATCATGCGTGGAACTGGTACAGGCGTTCCGCCGGAACAAGCCGAATGGGCGCGGCGAGAAGCTGCGTTTTGCCGGCGTCGGAGAGCGCGATGTCTACAATATCACCGCCCCTTTCCTGGACGAAGGCGAATGGGTGATCGCGGGGCGGGTGGAGCATCGGAACGACGAACGTTCGCAGGTGATGTTTTTCGTCGAACGGGACGGCGTGTGGGTGCCCCGGGAGGGCGCGCCGGTTTTTTCCCTGCAGGATCCGTTTTTCACCTTCATCGGGGGAGAACTCGTCTTCGGCGGCGTGGAAGTGGAGTTCGACCCGGACGATCCGTATTACATCACCACCTGGAGGACGGTTTTTTACCGGGGTCGGCGCGTGACGGATTTGAGACGGTTCGCGGCGGGCCCGCCGGCGATGAAGGACATTCGCCTGGTGGAGATCGGCAAGAACCGGATCGGCATGTTCACGCGCCCGATGATCGTGGGGAGGACACGCGCCGTCATCGGCTATACGGAAATCGCTTCCCTGGACGCGCTGACGGTGGAGGCCATCGAACGGGCGGACCTCCTGATCGGCCAGTTCGCTCCCGACGAATGGGGCGGCGGCAACGAAGCGATGCTGCTGCGCAACGGCTGGATCGGCGTGCTCGGCCATATCGCGTACATGGATGAAGCGAACTACCGCCATTATTATCCGATGACCTTCGGTTTCCACCCGGACACGAAGCGGCATACGCCGATCAAGCTGATCGCCACGCGGGACATGTTCCCGCCGGGACCGGCGAAGCGGCCGGATCTTGCGGACGTGCTGTTCAGCGGCGGCCTGCGCCGCAACGGGGACGGCACCGCCACGCTCTACACGGGCGTGAGCGACGCCGAGGCGCACCGCATCGTGATCGAGGATCCGTTCCTGGAATATGAAGCGTTGTGAAGGAAGGCGCCGGAACGCGGAAAGCCCGCTCCGGCGCCTGACTTTTCGGGCCGTGCGGGCTTTGGGGGAGGATGGCGTTTGTCGCAGCCGGCGTGGGCTGCCAAAGGATCCGCGGCGACGGATGCCGCAGGCGGCGCCGCGTTTTGGGCCGGCCGATGCTTTCGGGCAGTCCATTCTTGGCGGGAGGTCAAGGCGCGTTCACGGCAGGAAAAGGCCGTCCGGCGGAAGATCGGCGGCGTCGCGGTCGTGTGCCGGGTAGCGGAAGCGGCCCCGGGAACCGGTTCTTTTGCCCGCCGGACCGTCTGTCGCCCGGACCCGCGCGTAACCGCCCCCGGACCGCCGGCGTCCGGCCGGCCGGCGTGTTGCGGTACCGCGCCGTGGGCGGTTCCGGTGGTGTCTGCCGCGTCCGGGCGCATGCCTGGCGCCCCGCCTGCCGCCCCGTCTTCTTCTGCGGTGCGGAGTCTCAAGGACCGCTTCCTCGTCCGCGGCGCTGCTTTTCTTGGCCAGCAGCAGACGCATGAGCGGGGCGAGCTGCTGCATGGTGCCGAACAGTTTCTGCATTTTGCCGATCGTGTTCAGGATGCCGTCGATTCCGCCCATCCGGTCGACGAACGCTTTCAGTTGCCCCAGGTTGAACGGCAGGCCGAAAAGCCCGCCTCCGCCAACGGGCTGGGAGTAGCCGGCGGGGGACCCGCCGAAATAACCGCCGCCGTACCCAGCCGGTCCGCCGTACGGCCCACCGCCATAGCCGGGCGGACCGCCGTAAAACCCGCCGCCGGCCGGCGGACCGCCGGCGGTTCCCGGGAAATCGTCAACGCCAGGATACATCCCGCCGCCCGGAGGCTGGCGATCCGGCAGCCAGCCGCGGACGGCGGGCCATTTGCCGTTGTCCATGGGTTGCATCCCACCCTTCCTGGTGACAGCGTATGTGCGAATGTGTGTCCGCGCATGGACGGATGCCCGACCCTTTTGAAAAGCCGCAGGCCGCGAGGTGCGGGGGTGTTGGGCTGCAGGCGGGATGCGGCAGGTTCGGAGCTTAATGTCGGGTGCGGCGGGATCTGAACTGCGGGCGGCGGGAGTGAAGGCGCGGAACGCAATCCGTTGCTGGGCTGATTTACTTCGGTGAAGCGTGAATACTGTAATGCTTGAAGAAACGCAAGAGTCGGCGTACAATAGTCAGTGAAAACAATGCCGGAGGGGCTGCCCATGCCGCTGTCGAAGCTGAAGGACAAGACGATCGACCAGCTTTTCGAGGCCATTCTGACGCTCAGGTCCGTGGAAGAATGCTATCTGTTTTTCGATGACCTGTGCACGGTGAACGAGATCCAGGCCCTTGCGCAAAGGCTTGAGGTAGCCCGCATGCTGGGGTGCGGCTATACTTATAGCCGGATCGAGGAGGAAACGGGAGCCAGCACCGCAACGATCTCGCGCGTGAAACGCTGTCTGCTGTACGGCAACGACGGTTACAAGATGGCCTTGGAGCGCCTGGGACGTTTCGGCCCGGGTACGGACGGCGCCGGCAACCCGCAGGAAGCGGACAAGGCCGGCCGCGCCCAGGGCGCGAATGAATAGGGCCGAACCTCTGCAACCAGCAGGCATATCGGCCGCAACGCCCTCACGGGCTTGCGGCGGTTTGCTTTTTGCGCGGGTACACGGCTCTTGAGATTTTTGAGAGAATAAAAATGTACTTTTTCACATTAAAGGAAACGGGGGCTAATGCCGTGCTGGTCCGGTCGTTCGATCCTGTCGTCGATATGCGCACCAGGGTGCTGATCCTGGGCACGGCGCCGAGCCGGATTTCATTGGAAAAGCGGCAATATTACGCGAATCCCCGCAACCAGTTCTGGAAAATGGTCTATGCCCTGCTCGGCAGGACGCCGGATGCGGACTATGCGCAAAGGCTTGCATTCCTTTTGGACAAGGGGATCGGGCTTTGGGACGTGCTGGAGAGTTGTTGGCGGGAAGGAAGCGGAGATGATAAAATCCGTGAGCCGGTGCCCAATGATTTCGTTGGTTTTTTCGCCGCATATCCGGCTGTTGAACGGGTGTATTTCAACGGAAACAAGGCGGAGGCATTGTTTCGGCGGCTGGTGCCCGGCAAGACGGGACTCCGGAAAGGTCTCGCGTTTCGAAAATTGCCTTCCACCAGTCCGGCCAACGCGGTGCCGTTTGAAGCGAAACTGGCCGAATGGAGAAGCATCATGATCTAAAACCTTCCCACATCGGCCAGCAATCCGGGGAAAAGAAACGAGGCCGCTTTCTCGCCGGCTCTGAACGTCGCCTGGTTTGCGATGTCCTCGTGCTGGAAGAAATAGACGGTGACTTCCTTAGTCAGCGGGTTGACGATCCAGTATTCCTGCGGACGGAACATGCAACGGACATTCCGTCCGCCAAAGCGGGTTCGACGCGCCGTGGATACGGTTTCCCGGAGCCGAACCGCATGCTGACAGACCCTATGTCCGTTATGTATTCGTGAAATCGAAGTCGTCCGCCTGTTGCGGACGATATGTCTGTTGCGATTTTCACGGGGCAGCTTCGGGCCAACGGCAGAGGCATTGTCCAGGACGTGCCGGAAGATCGGGGCGCATCTGATGCCGGAGGCTTCGCTGATGCGGACGCGATGAGCGAATCGCGGCCTGTTGCGATAATTGCGACGGCGGTCGGGAGCCCGGCCGCCTTATTGACTTTGCGGCGGCCATTCGCTAGCATCTTGATATGACAGACGCCGGTTGGCGGCGGGAAGGAGGCGCGCGGCGCTTGCGTCCGGGCATTCTCGTCATCGGCCACGGATCGCGGGAAGCGGTCTGGGTGGAACGCGTCGAAGCGGCTGTGCGGGAGGCCGCTTTTTTGTTGCGGGAGCGGACGGGCGCCGAAGTTCCCGTGGAAGCGGCGTATCTGGAGCTGGTGGAAGGCCGGCTCATCCAGGATGGCGTCGACCGGCTGGAAGCGCTCGGGGTGACCGACCTTCTCGCCGTTCCGTTTTTCATATCGTCCGGCAGCATGCATGTCCGGGAAATCGGCTGGGCTTTGGGCGCTTGCGACGAGCCGGAAGGCGGAACGGATCTTAAGCCGGTGCGGGTCGGCGCACGGCTCTCGTATGGCCGGCCCATGGACGACGATCCGGAGATCGCGGAGGCGCTTTTGGACAAGATCGCTCCGTTTTCGGCCGATCCGGCGGGAGAGGCCGTGCTGCTCATCGGCCACGGCAACGCGGAGCCGGAATTGTGCCGGGCCTGGATGCGCGGAATGTCGGGCCTTGCGGAGCGCGTCCGGGAACATGGCGGGTACGCGGCGGCGGACGTGGCGCTCCTGGCGACGGACGACCCGGCGGAGAAGGCGGAAGCGCTGCGGCGCGGCCGACCGCATTTAAGGGTGCTGGCCGTTCCGGTGTTTTTGAGCGAAGGGTATTTCACCGCCGAGGCCGTTCCGAAGCGCCTGCGTGGCGCGCCTTGCGACTATGCGGAGACGGCCCTGCTGCCGCATCCGAAGCTGGCGGAGTGGATCGCGCGGCAGTCGGCGGAATGGCTGGCGCGCTTGGAACGGTCGGGGCAGCCGGGATGAGACGGACGGAATTTGCCGGACGGGAGGGATGATGTCCGCTTGAGCATCGTGCGGGCTCGGCTCATCTACAATCCGACGTCGGGGCGGGAAGAAATCCGGCGTCGCTTGCCCTATATTCTGCAGCGCCTGGAAAAAGGCGGCATTGAAACGTCCACCCACGCCACGGAAGGTCCGGGCGACGCCCGGGAGGCCGCGTCGGAAGCGGTGCGCCGCGGCTTCGACCTCGTCATCGCCGCCGGCGGCGACGGCACGCTGAACGAGGTGGTCAACGGCCTGGCGGGGCATGAGCGGCGGCCGACCCTGGGCATTTTGCCTTACGGCACGAGCAACGATTTCGCCAGGGCCCTGCGCATTCCGCGCCGCTGGGACCGGGCCTGCGACATCATCGTGGAACGGCACACCCGCCCGGTGGACATCGGCGCGGCGAACGGCCGCTATTTCATCAATGTCGCGGGGGGCGGGTACCTGACGGATCTGACCTACGAGGTGCCCAGCCGGCTGAAAACGACCCTCGGCTATTTGGCCTATTATGTGAAAGGCGTGGAAAAGATTCCCCAGCTCCGGCCGACGCGGATGCGCGTGCGCGCAGAAGGCGTGGGCGAGCTGGAGGGCGACTACCTCATGTTTCTGATCGCCAACAGCCGGATCGTCGCCGGGTTCGACCGGCTGGCGCCGAACGCGGCCGTGGACGACGGGAAATTCGACGTGTTCATCGTCCGCAAGTGCAACCTCGCCGATTTTTTGCGCCTGGCGACGCTGGCCTTGCGGGGCGAACATGTGAACAGCAAACGGATCATTCACTTCCAGACCAGCCGGATCGAAATGGAATCCGAATCACGGGTGCAGCTCAACCTGGACGGCGAACTGGGCGGCGAGCTGCCGTGCGCGTTCCGCGTGTTGCCGTCGCATCTTGACGTCTGCGTCGGCCGCGCCGTGGCGGGCAAAGCCGAAAGCGGGGCGTAAGGCGCGGCCGCCGGGCCGGCCCCATCCGGAGACCCTCCGGCGGAATTGCCGGAATTTTTTTATTTTTTGGAAGAAAACGTGACATAAAAAGTGGCAATTTCGCATTCATATGCCATGATAAAGTGGAAAAAGCGCAAATTTTATCGAAACCGGTCGGAGGGCCCATGAATTTCACCGCGGATTCCATTCAACTTTCCCTGAATTTTGTGTGGATCATTCTGGCGGGCGTTCTCGTGTTTGTGATGCAGGCGGGGTTCACGCTGCTGGAAGCCGGGATGACCCGCGCCAAGCATTCCATCAACGTGGCGATGAAAAACGTCGCCGACATCATGGTCGCCATCCTGCTTTTCTCGGCGATCGGTTTTCCCCTGATGTTCGGCGAGACCGCGGGCGGCTGGATCGGCACAACGGGATTCTTTTATTCCGGGATGGACGGGAATGCCTGGAACTGGGCGTACATGTTCTTCCAAATCGTCTTTGCGGGAACGGCCGCCACGATCGTTTCCGGCGCCATCGCCGAGCGGGCCCGGCTGATCGCCTACCTGATCGGCACGGCGATCGTGACGGTGTTCGTCTACCCGGTGGTCGGCCACTGGGCTTGGGGCGGCGGGCTCCATCCGGACCAGCAGGGCTGGCTGGCCGGGCTTGGCTTCATGGATTTCGCGGGGTCGTCAGTCGTCCATTCCGTGGGCGGATGGATCGTGCTCGCGGCGGCGATCGTAATCGGCCCGCGGGAAGGCAAATACGGCGAGGACGGCTCGATTCGCCGCTTTACGGCGTCAAACCTGATTTTGGCCGCGCTCGGGACGTTTTTGCTGTGGCTTGGGTGGTTTGGCTTCAACGCGGGTTCAACGTTGTCCGCGGGCCCGGATATCGCCCTGATCACGCTGAACACGGCGCTCGGGGGCGCGGCCGGCGGCTTCGCGGCGATGACGGCCAGCTGGCTCGCCGAGCGGCGGCCCAGGGCGGAAGACATGCTGAACGGCGTCCTCGGCGGGCTGGTGTCGGTCACGGCGGGCTGCAACGTGCTCCCGCCGCTCGGCGCCGTCTTCGCCGGGACGATCGGCGGACTGATCGTCTTCGTGTCGGTACGCTTCATCGACGCCGTGCTCCGGGTGGACGACGCCGTGGGCGCGATCTCGGTCCACGGCGTCTGCGGCGTGTGGGGGACGCTGGCCGTCGCCCTGTTCGGCAAGACCGATTTGTTGGCAACCGGATCGCGCCTGGATCAGCTCGGCGTACAGGCGCTCGGCGCGCTGGTCGTGTTCCTGTGGGCGTTCGGGACGGGCTGCCTGATTTACTGGCTGCTGGGGAAAACGGTCCGCCTCCGCGTGAAGCGGGAAGACGAGAGGATCGGCCTCAACATCTCCGAGCACGGCGCAAGGACGTCCCTGCTCGACACCGTCCGGACGATGCACGAGATCGCCGCCGAGCACATTGACCTTACGCGCAAGCTTGACATCGAACCGGGCGATGATACCGAGGAGCTGAACCGCTCCTTCAACCATCTGCTGGACCGGATCGCCCAGCTGGTCGGCCAGGTGAAGGGGCAGACCGGGCTGGTCCATTCCCGTTCGCAGGTGGTCATGGAACTCAGCCGCAGGCTGGACGGCAATTCCGCCCAGCAGGACGAGTCTGTGCGGCATACCTATGAATATTTCCGGGAGGCGCGGCCGCGGATGCAGACGGAGCTGGAAGCGGACCGCCGGACCATCGCCTCGTTCGAGAACGCCCTGGCGCTCATGAACGAAATCTCCGCGGAGATGCGGGCGGTTCACGAACAGATGAGCGCCATGGCGTCCGGCATCGGCGTCCTGGAAGCCCGCCTCGGCGAGGCGGGCGAGGCCGCGCGGCGGCTGGGCGGCGCAATGTCGGACATCGCGGCCTCATCGGATGAGAGCCGGACGATCATCGCCGAAATCGGCCGCATCTCCACGCAGGTCGGGCTCCTGTCGATCAACGCCGGCATCGAGGCGGCGCGGGCCGGGGAATTCGGCGCGGGTTTTGACGTGGTCGCCCGGGAAATCAAGAAGCTCGCGGAGCAGACGAAGCATGCCGCCGGCAACATCCGGGAGCTGCTGGAGCGGATGGAGGAAGCGGTGGCCCACGGCGGCCGGAGCTCGGCGCGCTTCGGCGAGACGTTCGCATACTTGAGCGGCGAACTGGTCCGCATGTCCGAGGAAATCCGCAAGGCGGCCGGCGCGGTGGAGGCGATGTACCGAAACGCGCAGGGGTTCATGGCGGAAGCGGGACACCTGCGGCGGAGCGCGGCCGAAATGAAGGAAGCGAGGGAGCGCCAGTACGCCGAACTGGAGGCCCTGATGGACCGCCTGCGCCGCGTGCTGGAGCAGATCGGGGAGAACCGGTCCTTCTCGTTGCAAATCAGCGAGCGGATCATGGAGCTCAAGGGCCAGAGCGATTCTCTTGATGAGATGATGAAAAGGTTCAAGACCGGAGACGAAGCGGTGCATTGACGGAACGAAGGCGAAAAATCGGCAAAAATTTTTGGGCCGAACCGGAGGCGGGAGCGCCAACGGTTTTTTTGTTTTTGCGCAACGATGGACCGGGCCGATTGCCCGTTCGGCGAGTTTATATTAATGTAGATATTGGCAAAAAACCGCCAATCATCCGTGTCTTTCGACCGGCGCGCGGCGGAAGGAGACGCAAGGATGCAGCCGTTCATCAAATGGGACGGACACACGCACAGCAAATTCTGCTGCCACGGCCATCCGGCGGAGCAGCCGCTCTATCTCGACCGGGCCGTCGAGCTTGGCTTTGCGCGCTATACCATCAGCGAACACGCGCCCCTGCCGGACCGGTGGGTCGACGACCCCGGTCTCATGGCGGAGCTGGCGATGCCGGAAGAGCGGCTGCGGGAATACTTCGCCTACGTGAAGGACATGAAGGCCCGGTACGCGGATCGCATCGAGGTGACCGCCGGCCTGGAACTGGATTTCCTGTACGGGAACGAGGCGTTTTCCGAGCGGCTGGCGGAGCGATGGGCGGACGAGCTCGAAGACGTGGTCGTGTCGGTGCATTTCCTGCCGGGCAAGGGCGGCATGCGGTGTGTCGATTTTTCGCCGGAGGATTTCCGGGACGCTTTTCTCGATTACTACGGCTCGATGGGCCGGGTGGCGGAAGCGTACTACGACCATGTGGAAATGGCGGTCGAATGGGCGGCCCGCCTGCCCGTGCGCAAACGGCTCGGCCACGTCAACCTGATCGCGAAATTTTCCCGCGTGCTGCCGCCCGTGGACGAATCGTACATCCGCAGGCGTCTCGAGGGGCTGCTGCCGAAGCTGAAAGCGGCCGGCCTAGGCATCGATGTCAATGTGGCCGGGTTCCGCGTGCCCACCTGCGGTCAAGCCTATGTGCCGGAGTGGTTCATCCGGGCCTGCCGCCGGGAAGGGATTGAACTGGTGTACGGCTCGGACGCCCACAGGCCGGAACATGTCGGAGCCGATTGGGATTGGTTCGAACGTCGGTTGCAGGAAGCGAAGGACGAACCCGGGTGAAGCCGGAACGGGCCGGGTGAGGAGAAGGAACCTGGCTGGATGGGAAAAGACGCAAGACGCGGGCGAGGGGAACGGAACACGCGGATGGCGCGGATGGGAGAGAAGCGCGTAACCGGTTGGAACGTCTTCTGGTTTTACGGTTTGCCGCTTCTTTTGTGGATGGGACTCATTTTTCTCATGTCGTCGCAGCCGTACGAACGGCAGAACCTCCAGCCCGTGATCGGGGAGCACGTGCCGGGCGGCTTGGTGGAAAGGCTTTTCGCATGGGTCCGCTTTTCCTACGGAGGATCGGAAGTCAGCGTAGGGGAGCTGGGAGCGGCCGGTTTCGTCGAATTTTTCGTGCGCAAGGCGGCCCATTTCGCGGAGTTCTTTGTCCTGGGGTGGCTGTCGGGCCGGCTTTTGCGGGCGTGGCTGGGAACGGGACGGTCCGCCGCCTGGCGCGTGGGGGTGGCGGCGCTCTTCTGCCTTTTTTACGCCGTCACGGACGAGATCCACCAAAGCTTCACGCCCCAGCGCACCGCCCACGCCGCGGATGTGCTGCTCGACGCCGTGTCCGGCCTGATCGGAGCGGCCGCCCACGCCGGAGCCGTCCGGTTGGCCGGAAAAAGGAAAATCGCACGGTCAAGGTGAATCTATAAATCAGGACGAAAAGCTGGTCGCCGACGCCGCGAGGCGGGAGACCAGCCGGGGAGGGAGCCGGAATGCGGGGAACGATTCCCGACGAGTCTGTGCCCATGGGCGGGCTTCACGCCGCCATTGTGATCGCGGTGTACAGGATGGGAAACTTCTTCTATTACAAAGTCCAGATTCCCGTCATACGCGAACTTTTGCTGTTTCTTTATGCCATTGTCGACTACCTGTTCGTCCGAACCATCCTCAATTGCGAAATCCCGGCGGCATGCCGCATCGGCCGCAATCTTCGCCTCCCCCATGGAGGCAGGGGAGTGGTCATCGACCGGGATGCCGTCATCGGCGACCATGTGACCTTGTACCACCAGGTCACCATCGGGCGGATCATGGAAGGATTCGGCAAGTCGGGTTCGCCCGTCATCGGCCACCATGTGGTCGTCGGCAGCGGCGCCAAAATCCTCGGTCCCGTGCACGTCGGCGACCATGCCAAAATCGAAGCCAACTCGGTGGTGCTGAGGGACGTCCCGGAGGATGCGACGGCCGTGGGGATCCCCGCGAAAATCATCTATGAAGCGCCGGAGCCGGACGCGGAGGAAGCGGAAGAAGCGGCCGAAGACGCCGAAAGCGCCGACAATTCCGACAGCGCCGCACATGCCGGATACGAGATCTGAGCCTGTTTTGGATTGCGGCGCCGGCGGCGGGCTGGTAACATTGACTTTGTCAAGAAAAAAGGAACAGGATGGATGCGTGTGATTGAGTGGATTGTCCTTGCCGTTGTGGTCATTCTCGTGATCTACGGAATTTACGTCTACAACCGGCTTGTCAGGATGCGCAACTGGGTGCGGGAAGCGTGGAGCCAGATCGACGTGCAGCTGAAGCGCCGCCATGACCTGATCCCGAACCTGGTGGAAACGGTCAAAGGCTACGCCAAGCACGAGCGGGAGACGCTGGAACGGGTCATCGAAGCCCGCAGCCGCCTGCTGAGCGGTTCGCCGCAGGAGCGGATGCAGGCGGACAACGAAATCCAGCAGGCGCTCAAGTCGATCTTCGCGCTGGGCGAAGCGTATCCGGATCTGAAGGCCAACCAGAACTTTCTGCAGTTGCAGGAAGAGCTCACCACGACGGAAAACAAGGTGGCCTACTCCCGCCAGCTTTACAACAAGACGGTGGCCGACTACAACACGCTGCGGGAGCAGTTTCCTTCCAACCTGATCGCCAACATGTTCAATTTCAGGGAAGAGCAGCTGCTCGCCATCCCCGAAGAAGAAAAAACCGTTCCGACCGTCAAGTTTTGATGGCGGCCGGCGAGGAGGCTGGCCATGCTCTACCGGCAGATTGAACAAAACAGGCGGAAAACGGTGCTTCTTGTGCTCCTGTTCGGTTTGCTGGTGCTCGCGACGGGCGCTGCCATCGGCTATTTGGACGACGGCGATCCGGTGTTTGGGTTGGTGCTTGCCGCAATCTTTCTGGCGTTCTATCTCCCCTTCACCTGGTTGTCGGCGAGCCGGCAGGTGCTCGGCATGGCGGGGGCGCGGCCCGTGAGCCGGGAGGAGTATCCGCAGCTGTACAACATCGTGGAAGAACTGTGCATTCCCGCGCGGCTGCCGATGCCGAAGATCTACATCGTGGACGATCCGTCGCCCAACGCTTTCGCCACCGGCCTGAAGCCGGAAAAAGGAGCGGTGGCGTTCACGACGGGGCTGCTCGAACGGCTGAACCGGGAAGAGCTGGAAGGCGTCGCCGCCCACGAGCTGGCGCACATCCGCAATTACGACATCCGCCTGATGACCATCAGCATCGCGCTCATTTCCGTCATCATCGTCCTGGCCGACATCGGCGTCCGCATGCTCATGGTGAGACGGGGCGGCGGCAACCGGAAGGGATCGGGATCGAACCCGGTGATGCTCATCGTCGCCCTCGTGCTGGTGATCCTCGCGCCGATCGCGGCCCGGATCGTGCATTTCGCGATTTCGCGGAACCGCGAGTATCTGGCGGACGCCACCGCGGTGGAATTCACCCGCAACCCGGCCGGTCTGAAGAACGCCCTGCGCAAGATCGCCGAAAGCGATCTCGACGTGCGGAAGGCCAAGCAGGCCACCGCGCCCCTGTATTTCGCCAGCCCGTTCAACAAGGAACGGAAGAAGAGGCGGGCCGGTCTGTTTGACACGCACCCGCCCATCGAAGCGCGCATCGAGCGGCTGGAACGGATGTGAGCGGAAGTTGACCTTGATTTTCAGCGGGAAGAACGGATCGTGAGTCCGGAAGATGCCGGAAATCAATTGCAGGCCGGTCAGCCGGCCTTTTTTTTCGTTCCGGCTGCGGGGTTGCCCCGGGAAGTGTCGTCTCTTTTGTCCGGCAACATGCTGCGTTTCTTCATCCCGGACGTAATACGGAATAGGATGGAAAGACGAAAGTCTTGCAGGAAAATTTCGCCGGTCGATGGAAACCTTATGATCGTGGCCCCCGGGACCGTGAAAGCCCGTGAAGCGGGAGATATCCGCGCACCATGCGGGGAGAGGAGAGTCCGTCATGTGGCACGCCAAAACGATCGAGGAAACGCTTCGCGAACTTGACGTCGACGCCGGGACGGGACTGTCCGCGGAAGAAGCGCAAAAACGGCTGGAACGCCATGGACCGAACCGTTTGGAGGAAGAACGCGGGAAAGGGCTGTTGTCCCTTTTTCTTTCCCAATTCAAGGATATGTTGATTTACGTGCTGCTGGGCGCGGCCGCCATCACGCTGGTGGTCGGCGAGTACGTGGACACCGCGGTCATTCTGCTGATCGTGCTGCTCAACGCGGGGATCGGGGTGGTTCAGGAGCACAAGGCCGAAAAGGCGATCGAGGCGCTGCGGAAGATGGCTTCTCCGAAGGCGCTGGTCCGCCGGGACGGCAGGGTGGAGGAGATCGACGCCGACCGCGTCGTCCCCGGCGACATCGTCCTGCTGGACGCGGGACGGGTCGTTCCCGCCGACCTCAGGCTGATCGAATCCGCGGATCTGCGGATCGAAGAGTCGGCGCTGACGGGGGAATCCGTTCCGGCGGAAAAAGACGCCCGGGCCGTGCACAACGATCCGGAAACGCCCGTGGGGGACCGGACGAACATGGCGTACACGTCCACGCTGGTGACCTACGGCCGCGGCGTCGGGGTGGCGGTGGCCACCGGCATGGGCACGGAGCTGGGGAAAATCGCCGGCGCCCTCAAAGAGGAATCGGCCGGGCTCACCCCGTTGCAGAAACGCCTGGAGGAACTGGGGCGAACCCTCGGGTTCGCCGCCATCGGGGTTTGCGCGTTGATTTTCCTGCTGGCCCTGTTGCAGGGGCGGGAGCTGTTCGAGATGTTCCTGACCGCCCTCAGTCTGGCCGTCGCGGCGATCCCCGAAGGCCTGCCGGCGATCGTGGCCATCGTGCTCGCCCTCGGCGTGGCCAAGATGGCCCGGCGCGGCGCCATCGTCCGCCGGCTGCCGGCGGTGGAGACCCTCGGTTCCGTCACCGTCATCTGCTCCGACAAGACGGGCACGCTGACCCGGAACAAAATGACCGTGACGCGGCTGTACACGCCTCGCCGGTTCCGGGACGCTGCGCCGGACGGGGAGGAACCGGCCGGCGCAGCGTTGCCCGGTGGCGCGTCTGCAGAGGGTGACGTTTCCGGTGGTTTTCATGCCGACGCCGCGATGTCCGGCGGCGCGCCTTCCGAGGGTGCCGTTTCCGACGCTGTCCTTTCCGCCGGTTCCCCCGCCGGCGCCCCCGCCCCCTTCACCGCTCCCCTCACCGACGGCGAGCGGCGGCTTCTCGAGGCGTTCGTGCTGTGCTCGGACGCGGCGATCGAAGACGGCAAGGGAACGGGCGATCCGACGGAAGTGGCCCTGGTGGAAGCGGGCTGGCGTTTCGGCCTGCGCAAGCGGGAGCTGGAGGCGCGCCATCCCCGCGCGGCGGAAAGGCCGTTCGATTCCGAACGGAAGCTGATGTCGACGGCGAGCCGCATGGGAGGCGGCTATCGAATTCACGCGAAGGGCGCGCCGGACCGGCTGCTGGACATCTGCACCCACGCGCTGGTCGACGGGCGGGAGGTCCCCCTTGACGACGAGCTCAGGGCGGAAATCCTGCGGGCCGTGGAAGCCATGTCGGACGACGCCCTGCGGGTGTTGGCGGCCGCATACAAGGACGCGGAGAGCGTTCCGGACCCCGGAGAAATGGAAAAGGACCTTGTCTTTCTCGGCCTCGCGGGCATGATCGACCCGCCCCGGGCCGAGGCGCGGGCATCCATCCGCGAGGCGAAGATGGCCGGCATCCGGCCGGTCATGATCACGGGCGACCACCAAAGCACCGCCCTGGCCATCGCCCGGCAGCTCGGCATCGCGGAGTCCGCCGACGAATGCATGACCGGCGCGGAACTGGACGGCCTGTCCGAAGAGGAGTTCCGCCGGCGGATCGGCCGCCTCGGCGTGTTCGCCCGGGTGTCGCCGGAGCATAAGGTGAAGATCGTCAAGGCGTTCCAGGCGGAAGGCCATGTGGTCTCCATGACGGGCGACGGCGTGAACGACGCGCCTTCCCTCAAACACGCCGACATCGGCGTCGCCATGGGGATCGCCGGCACGGACGTGGCCAAGGGCGCCAGCGACATGATCCTGACGGACGACAACTTCGCCACCATCGTGCGGGCGGTCCGCGAAGGGCGGACCATCTACCAGAACATCAAGAAATCGGTCACCTTCCTCCTGGCCTGCAACCTGGGGGAAGTGCTGGCCATCTTCGCCGCCATTGCGTTTTTCTGGCCGTTGCCGCTGCTGGCGACCCAGATCCTCTGGGTGAACCTGGTCACCGATTCGCTGCCGGCCATCGCCTTGGGCACCGATCCGGCCGACCGGAACGTCATGCGGCGGAAGCCGCGGAATCCCCGGGAGAGCTTCTTTGCCCGGGGCGCGGCGTGGCGCGTCGCCGCCGGCGGCGCGCTGATCGGCCTGGTCACGCTGGCCGGTTTCTGGTGGGGGCTCAGCCAGGCCGGATACAGCCCGGGGGCGAAAGGGATTCCGGAAGACGCGCTCGCCTACGCCCGGACCATCGCCTTCGCCGTGCTCACCGGCTCCCAGATGATGTTCGCCCTGTCCATGCGGAGCCCGTCCGAGCCGGTCCTGCGGGCGGGGCTGTTCCGCAACCGGCTGCTCATCGGCGCCATCGCGATCAGCTTCTTCCTGCAGGTGGCCATCATTTCCCTGCCGTTTACGGCGAACGTTTTCCACCTGCAGCCCCTTGGCCTCGCCGAATGGGCCCTGGCCGCCGCGCTCAGCCTCGTGCCGCCGCTGGCGAACGAAGGCCTCAAGCTGATGTGGGCGGGAAAGAAATCCGCCTGAAACTCCGGGCCTAATCGCCGGTGTCGCGCAAAATCCTGCGGCGCGAAACGGATGCCGAGGTGCAGAATGGATCATGAACCTTTCGCAAATCAAAACCGAACTGGCAAGCCGCGACGAAAAGCTTGACGTTCTGTTCCGCCTCGTCGGAGACGTGGCGTTTGAACCGGGGGGACGCCCATTTGAATCTCTGGTTCTGGCCGTGATCGGCCAGCAGCTGTCCACCAAAGCGGCCGAAACGATTTCAAGGCGGGTGCGGGACCTGTGCGGGGGCGGCGAGATCACCCCGGACGCCATCCTGTCCCTCGAATTTTCCCGCTTGAGAAAAGCGGGGGTGTCGGCCGCAAAAATTGCGTGCCTGTTGGATCTGGCCGGGAAAGTGAAAGAGGGGCGTATCGCGTTTGAAACGTTTGAAGCGATGGATAACCGGCAAATTATCGACATATTGACCCGGGTGAAAGGAATTGGCAAGTGGACGGCCGAAATGTTCCTGATTTTTTCGCTGGGCAGGCCCAACGTGTTATCCCTCGGGGATTTCGGACTAAAGCGGGCCGTCAAATGGCTGTATCAGATGGAAGACAGAGCCGACGGAAAATACCTGGAGCAGCACGCCGAAAAGTGGGACCCCTATCAGAGCGTTGTCTCCCTCCATTTGTGGAAGGCCATCGACCTGGGGTTCGTGGATTCGGGCAAGAGTCCGGAAGAACTGCTGCACATGAATCCATAAATCTTTGAATCTGTCAAGCGTCTGTGAAAATGTCAGGTTAACTGTTCTATGAAAATGTCAGGGATGATAGCTGATTAAACGGCCGCCGTCCTCTTGCAGACTAGCCGGA
>Ga0207872_100072_pt1 | contig 93393 bp, 80 predicted proteins | sample Passage260B_FD_187372 | JGI IMG/M metagenome (GOLD analysis project Ga0207872, IMG submission 187372) | Cellulose adapted compost microbial communities from Newby Island Compost Facility, Milpitas, CA, USA - Passage2 60B (SPAdes) (version 2) ...
CGCGGCAGGCACCCTTGCCTTTGGCTAATGGTAGGCGCTCGCCAGCCCCCATTCCGGACTTTCACCGTAGAGATGACGCCCATGCTGGGCGTACAAGAAGCGGCCATTACGCCGTCGGCGTGATGGCCGCTTCGATTTCTTCGTTCAGTTCCAGGCGGATGTCGTCCGGGTAGACGCGCCGCCCGTATTCCGTGAGCAGATAGCGGATGATGGCTTCTTTCAGGTTGGCCTCCACCAGATAGCGGCTGCGTCCTTCCACCCAAACCTCGGCGTTAAAGCCGAGTTCGTCGTCATACATGAGTTCCACTTCCACCGTCGTCACCGGCACCTGATGGCGTTCGGCCAGGTGCAGGCAGACGGCGTTGATGATTTCGTCCATCGACAGCCGCATCCGTCAATACCCCCGGTTGCGGGGGGCAGGCTCTTGCCGCCGTTTCCTCTCGATGAACCGGTGGTAGAGATGCACGGCCAGCATGAACAGAAGAAGCAGGGCCGTCGCATTGATGAGGAATCCGACGAGTTCGGCGAAAAATCCGCTGCCGAGCATGCCGCCGAGCAGGAGGCCGGCAAGTCCACCCGCCGCCATGCCTTTCCAGAATCCGCCGCCGGTCATCGCGCCGCCGGGCGTTCCCGTTCCGGCCGGGCCCGTGCCGCTCCGGGCGGCCGTGCCGGCGGTGTTGGCGCCGCTTCCGCCGTTGTTTTGCATCACGTTGTCTTCGGCTTTTTTCGGCGTGGTGGTAAAGGACCTTTTGCCGGAGCTGAAGCGGACCTTCGCCTCGGCATGCTCCATGTGCGGGGCCGCGAAGGACAGAGTGAAGGCAAGCAGCGTCAGCAAAATCAGCGTTTTTTTCCACATGTCGGGTTTTCTGGCCTCCGTCGTCGATATGGTATCCGTTTGTTTATTACGGCCGTGGCGCGGTTTGGTTTCAGGTTCCGAGGGGGAAGCGCCGGCATCAAGGCTCCGCGCGTTGAAGCGCCAGATATTCGTCTCCGTCGGTGACCAGTTCCAGCGCCCCGGTATGCGGGTCGATGATGAGCCCGTGCACCGGCGTGCCGGGCGGCAGCAGCGGATGGCGGCGGACGATTTCCACGCTGCGCTCGACGCTGTCCCGGACGCTGTCAAATCCGGTCAGCCAGCGGTTCAGGTCGATGCCGGCGTGGCGCAGCGTGCGGATCACGTCTTCGGACACGCCCCGCGCCTGCATGCGGCGGACGGTCTCGGCCGGATCGATCCCGGTCATGCCGCAATCGTGATGGCCGACGATGTACACCTCTTTGGCGTTCAGTTCATATAGCGCCACCAGCACGCTCCGCATGATGTTGCCGAAGGGAGCGGTGACGATGGCGCCGGCGTTTTTGATGATTTTGGCGTCGCCGTTTTTCAGGTTCATGGCCTTCGGCAGCAGCTCCGTCAGCCGGGTGTCCATGCAGGTGACGATGACCATTTTCTTGTCGGGAAACCGTGTCGTTGCATAAGGCTCGTACATTTTCGTCTCGACGAACCGCCGGTTGTATTCGAGCATCTGATCGAGCGTGCGCATCGCGTTTCTTCCTTTCCCCGCACATGCGCGGACCTCTTGCCGAACCGGATTCGGCGGAGCCTCCCGCGGCATGTTGATTATACGGGAGGCGGAGGCTATGATCAAGGGGACGGCATCGAAGACGAAAGTTTTGGAGAAGGCCGCGGACGGTTTTTGCGGTCCGGGAGAAGACGGGAAAGGGTGTTGAAGGTGAGCCGGATTTCGGGAAACGCCGCTCAGGCGCTGGAAAAGTTCCGCGAATTGGCGCGCAGGATCAGGCAATACGAGGAAATTCTCGGCGTCGTGTACTGGGACATGCGCACGGGAGCGCCGCGCAAGGGGATCGGGCACCGCTCCGAGGCGGTGGGGGCGCTGTCCGACGAAGTGTTTCGCCTGATGGTCTCCGACGAAATGGGCGAACTGCTGGCGGCGCTGACGGAAGAGGAAACCCTGCGGGAACTGGGCCGGATCGACCGGCGTCTCGTGGAGGAGATGAAAAAGGAATACGACCGCAAGAAAAAAATTCCGCCGGAGCTGAACCGGGAATACGTGGTGCTGACGACCAAGGCGGAGGCGGTGTGGGAAGAGGCGAAGGCCAGGAGCGATTTTGCGAGTTTTGCGCCCTACCTGGAACAAATCGTGGACTATACGCGGCGTTTTGTGGAGCTGTGGGGCGTGAAGGGGACGCCCTATGACACGCTCCTCGACCTGTATGAACCGGATCTCACCGTCGCCGACTGCGACCGGCTGTTCGGGGAACTGAAGGCACGGCTGGTGCCGCTGCTGGAGGCGATCATGGATTCGCCCCATCAGCCGGACACGTCGTTTCTCAAGGGCACGTTCGACGCGGGCGCGCAGAAGCGGTTCAGCCTGTTCATTTTGCGGGAAATGGGATTCGATTTTGAAGGCGGGCGGCTTGACGAAAGCGTGCACCCCTTTGCCATCGGCCTCGGCCCCGGAGATGTGCGGATCACCACCAGGTATCTGCCCGACGACGTGGTGAGCGCGCTGTTCGGCACCATCCATGAAGGCGGCCACGCGCTCTACGAACAGAATTTCGCGCCGGAACTGGCCGGCACGCACCTGGCGGACGGCGCGTCGATGGCCGTGCACGAATCCCAGTCCCGCCTGTGGGAAAACATGGTCGGCCGGAGCCTGGCGTTTTGGAGGCGCTATTTTCCGGTTCTGAAAAACCACTTCCCCGGGGCGTTCGAAGGGGTGACGCCGGAGGCGTTCTACCGCGCCATCAACGTCGTGCGGCCGTCCCTCATCCGCATCGAGGCGGACGAGCTGACGTACAACCTCCACATCATGATCCGGTACGAACTGGAGAAAAAGCTGTTCAACGAAGGCCTGTCCGTCCGCGACCTGCCGGAGGCGTGGAATGCCGCGTACCGGGAAACGCTCGGCGTCGAACCCCGCAGCGACGGCGAGGGCGTGCTGCAGGACGTGCACTGGTCCGGCGGCGCCTTCGGGTATTTCCCGTCCTATTCCCTCGGCAACATGTACGCGGCGCAGATCATGCGGGCGGCGCGGCGGCATCTGCCGGACCTGGACGGGCTGATCGAAGCCGGAAAGCTGCTTCCGCTGAAGGAATGGCTGACGGAGCACGTGCACCGGCACGGCAAGCTCCTCAGGCCCGCCGAGCTGATCCGCGCGATCTCCGGGGAACCGCTGGGTTCCGCCTGTCTGTGCGACTATCTGGAAACGAAATATCGCGAAATCTACCGGCTGTGAGCCCGCTGCGGAGGGCTTGTCCGCTCCGCGTCCCCTCCGCCGGCGTCATGAATCCTCCATCGCGGTCATACAATGGAACGGGTGCGCCGCACGCAGGGCTGTTTTTTTGTCACTCTAGACGAATGTCCTGCATAGACTTTAATCGAACGGAACGCATGGAGGAGGTCAACCGAAGATGGCGTTGGCGGATAAACGGTTGCAATGCAGGGAGATCATCACCAAAGCGGTTTGCGGCAAAGGCCGGAAATTTTCCACGGTCACCCATACGATCACGCCTCCGCATCCCCCGTCCAGCATCCTGGGGGCTTGGATTATCAATCATCAATACGAAGCGGTGAAGTCGGGGGACGGTGTGGAAATCATCGGTTCCTACGACATCAACGTCTGGTATTCCTACGACCGCAACACGCAGACGGACGTGGCCAAGGAAACGGTCACCTATTCCGAGCTTGTGCCGCTTTCCTATCTGGATCCGAAACACCGCAAATCCACGGAGGAAGTGTCTGCGGAAGCGATCCAGGAGCCGAACTGCGTGGAGGCGTCGATCCAGGGCCGAAACTCCGTCGCCGTCCGGGTGGAGCGGGAGTTCGCCGTGGAGATGATCGCGGAAACGAAGGTCTGCGTCGCGGTTTGCCCCGGCGGATGCGCCGATGACGGCAAGGATGCCGGTTTTGCCGTCGGCATGGGCGAGGACGGTTACGAAGATCTCGACGCGGATTTGCTGGAAGACGAGGTATGAACGCCGGGTTCCCGTGTCTCGCGCCGCCTGTGCGGACGGCCGCGCGAAGGGTGAAGCGTTCCTTTTGTCCGGCGCATTGGCGTTCGGTCCCGCCGCATGATCCTGCTTTATGTATACGCATCATTGTGTCAAAGTCGCGGGCGGACGCCCGGCCGGACGCGGCCGGATAAGCCCGGTTTGCCGGCGCGCGCCGCCCTCGGGACGATGCGGGAAGCCATATCGCGGTGCGGTTACGGGCAGCCCGGACCCGGCGCAAGCTCCGCACAAGGCGCGATGCCGACCGGAATTCGGCGCGGTGCCATGGAAAAGTCGGCACGGCGCCTGTTTGCGTTTGCGGGCGTTATTTTTTTGCGCCGGGAAGGGGCGGGGAGGATGGGCTTGCGGGAAGAGGCCGCGCGCCTGCCGGCCGCGGCGGACATCTCGCGGATTTTGGCAAGGGAAGGCCTTCGGGCGCAGATGGAGCCGGATGCTCCCGCGCCAGACGGAAGCAGGCGGGATGCGCGCACGTTTTCGGTCACCGTCTGGGACCTGGAGGCGGTGGACATCGCCAGATGCGGGGCCGGTCCGTTGTTTCGACCGGCGCCGCCGGACGCGGCCCTGGCGCGCCGGATCGGGCGCGCCGCCGCTCGGGCGCTGTACGCGCTCGGCCTGGACGGGGGGCAGGTCCGGCTGGACGTCGATGCCGGCGGGCGGGTCACCGTCCGGGCCCTGTCCGCCACGCCGGAACCGGCCGCCGCGGATGGGGAGCGCCGGCTGGCGGACGCCATCCGCCGGCAGGCGCGGCTGCGGGAGGAGGAGCGGCGCCGCCCGCCGGCGGCGGTTCTCGGCGCCGACCCCGAATTCGTCCTGCTTTCGCCCGAAGGCCGCATCGTGCCGGCATCCCGCTATTTTCCGCCCGGCGCGGCGATCGGCAGCGATTCCCTCGTCGTGAGCGGCGTCCGGCGCTGGCCCCTGGCGGAACTTCGGCCGGCTCCCGCCGCCGAACCCGCCGTCCTCGCCGGGGAGCTGCGCCGGCTTCTCGCCGAGGCCGCGCGCCGCGCCGGCGACGAGCTGCTCACGTGGCGTGCGGGAGCGCTGCCGGTGCCCGGCCTGCCGCTGGGCGGGCACATTCACTTCAGCGGCGTCGCGCCGACGCCCGTGCGGCTGCGCGCCCTCGACAATGCCGTAGCCTTGCCGCTTCGCCTGCTGGAGCCGCCGGGCGCCTCCAGGCGGCGGCCGCGCTACGGCGTGCTGGGCGATTTTCGCCGCAAGGCGCACGGCGGTTTCGAGTACCGCACGCCGCCCAGCTGGCTCGTGTCGCCGGCGCTCGCCTGCGGCGTCCTTGCCTTGGCGAAGATCGCCGCCGAGACGCCGGAACGGATCGCCCGGCCGCTGGACGACGAACGCGTTCGCGCCGCATTCTACGCGGACGGCGAAGACGAGGGGGCCCGCCACGCGCTGGCGGGCGCGGTGCGCGAGGTCATGCGGTCCGTGCGGCAGACGGAGGGCTATGCGAAGTACGGCCGCCTCATCGCCCCGCTGTTTCGCGCCATCGAAAGCGGCAAAACCTGGAACGACGCCGTCGATCTGCGCGACCGCTGGCGGGTGCGCGGATAGGCGCGTCTTTCGCCGAAATCAGGAGCGCGCGGTTTCGCGCGGCTCCCGGACCGAATAGCGCCAGGCGCGCTCCGTGCCGTCGTCCAGGCGCAGGGACACGCACAGCCAAAGGCGGGAGACGCCCGGCCGCGCGGACGGCAGCTTGAGCTGCAGCATTTCCCTGCCGCCGCGCTCCAGGCGGCCGACCGCTTCCACGCTGCCCAGAAGGCTTTCGTCTTCGCCGCGGAGCGCAACCGCAACGTCGTATCGCCGGCCGTACGCGCCGTCGTTGAAGAGGCCGATTTGCGCGATGAACGGACAAGCTTCACCCGCGTTTTCCCGGCGCAGCGTCGGCCGCACGCGGACCGTGTCCCGCTCGGCCAGGGCAAACGCGAGTCCGGCGAAGCGGAGGGTTCCCGACTCGGCGCGAATCCGCAGGCGGTGTTCGCCGGCCGGCAGCCAGAGGCCGGACACCGGCCGGCCTTCGTTGGCCGCGTCGAGCCGCACCGGCGGAAGCTCGGGCAGACCGCCCCATCGTTCCGGAAAGAGCGGCTCCATTTCCAATGCGGCGCGGAAGTCCGCCGCTTTTTCCGCCCCTTCCGGCGCGTCCGGTTCCGCGGACATGAGCCGTACATCGTACAAACCGGTTTCGTGGACGAAGACGTCCGCTTCCCACGTTTCGCCTTCCCGCAGCAGAAGGGGAGAAACCGGCCGCACCCGTCCGGGCAGATCGTACGGATCGAAGGCCGCTTCCGCCACGGCCGCCTTTTCCCGGACGGCCGCGGCCGCGGCGTTCGCTTCCGGCTGCCCCGCGCGCGGGCTTTCCGGAGGCCCGAGGTAACTCGGGCGCACGCCGCCGGCGTCGAGGACGATTTTTTGCAGCACGACCGTCGGATCGACCATCCACACGCGCAGCGTATGTTCGCCGGGCGCGTCAAGGCGGTGGACGGTTTCGACGGTCCGGACGTTCAGGATGACGCTTTTTTCCCAATCCTTGCCGTCGTTGATGCCGTCGTAGGGACGGCTGTCGGCGCCGTGCGGCAGGCCGTCCCCGATGACAATCGGCCCGTCGTCGAAGGAAACGCCGATGCGCAGACCGGCGCCGGGCACGAAGTCCAGCGACGGAGCCAGATAGCAGACCACCCGGATGTCCCCGGCGGTTGAAAGGCGCACGCGGTATTCAAGGCGCGGCGAGCTTTCGGGCGGCCGGGCGCTCGGCACGGTGACCGGAAAAACGGCCATGGACGACAGCGTTCTTCCGTAGCCGTCGATTTTGCGCCAGGACGCGCCGCCCGCCGGCACGTTCGCCGCAAAATGTTCCGCTTCGATGGAAATGTGGCCTTCCGCTTCCACGAATACGTCCGCCGCTTCCGTTTCGCCTGCGGGCGTTTGCGGCGCAAGGCCCGCCGGACGAACCAGGCGGACCCGCACGGTCACCTCAGTCCCGTCCGACCCGTTGATCGTTACCGTTCCTTCGGCCCGTTCGCCGGCCGGAGCGGCATCCCGGTCGACATCCACCCAAATCCGCTTTTGCTTCACGACGACCCCTTCCGTCACGTCGGGACGGATCCAGCCGTCGGCCTTCACCGTGAACGCAAAGGGCTCCGATCCGCGGTTGAACACGTCGATGTACCGCCGTTCGCGCGAATGCGGATCAAACGGCGGCAGCGCGCATTCTTCCTCTGCGCCCGGCCAGGCGGATTCCGAACCTTCGACGGCGACGCCCATGGCGGCGCCGGGGAGCGGCGACACGCGGCCCGTTTCCGGCATGACGTTCGTTTCCGGCTGGTTCCAGTAGGTGTACCCGATATGGGTCTGGTCCATCATGTGGTTCCATTTGCCCAGCGCGACGCGCCGGTTGTAATCGAAGGCCAGTTCCTCATCGGTTTCGAACAGGAGCTCGGCCCGGCGGGCTTCCGCGTTCGCCATCGCCCGGCCCTGGCGCGCGTAGAGCCTGCTTTTTTCCGCCCGCAGATGCAGCTCGTTGACGGTCGCCGACGCCTTGACGGGGTAGAGCACCAGCTGGAAAAAGGCGTCCCTGTACGCCGCGGGCAACTCCGCGTAAAGGCGTTCGGCCCGAACGACGGCGTCACGCATGTCGGCGAGCGCCGTTTCCGCCTCTTTGTAATGGACCCAGCTGTAAAGCGGCACGGCGTTGAGCAGCTCGGGCTTGATGCGCCCGTTCCATTTGGTGTAGCGGGCGATGAGATCCGCGATCTCTTCGGCCGCGGCGCGGCCCGCGCCGAATTGCCGCATGGCCCACCCGACGCCGAACTCGCGCAGGTTGTCGGGGGAAAAGCCGTGGACGTTCCACGCCAGGCGAAGGAAAAATTCCGTCTGGAATTCCATCGGTTTCAGATCCCCGACGTTGACGACCCAGAGCCGGTCGGCGCCGTAGGCGTAGGCTTTGTGCATCTGCTCCCAGATCTTCGGAACGGGGACGGTGGCGATCCATTTGTAAGACCTTGGGTTGCCGACGTAATCCAGGTGGTAATAGATGCCCGCGCCGCCCGGACGTCCGCGTTCCTCCGGAGACGGAACCCGCCGCAGGTTGCCGTGGTTGTCGTCGGACCAAAGCAGCGTGACGTCGTCCGGCACCCGCATGCCCCGCTCGTAATATTCCTGCACTTCCTTGTAAATCGCCCAGATCTGGGGCACCTTCGTGACGTCCGGATCCATGTGCCTTGCGATGATTTCCCGCTGGTCCGCGACGATGGTCTGCAAAAGGCGCATTCTTTCTTCCAGGGGCTCGCCGCTGCCCATCGGTTCGTCGCCGTCGCCGCGCATGCCCAGCGTGATGACGCTTTCGTAATCGCGGGCGCGGACGATGCCTTCTTCCCAGAAGCGGTACAGCGTGTCCCGGTTGGCGGCGTAATCCCACGGACCGCTGCGGCGTTTTTTCCAGTCCTTGTGGGGGCGCAGCATCGGTTCGTGGTGGGACGTGCCGATGACGATGCCGTACAGGTCCGCCACGGCCGCGTTTTGTTCGTCGTCTTCGTAGAACGAGCTGTCCCACATCGCCGGCCAAAGGAAGTTGGCCTTGAGCCTGAGCAGAAGCTCGAACACGCGCTCGTAAAATTCATGGGTGAAATCGGGATGGTTCGAACGGACCCATGTCATGAGGCATGGCCCTTCGTCGTTCAAGAAGATGCCGCGGTATTTGACGGTCGGCTCGCCCTGTTTGTATGTACCCCGGCGGACGTAAAGTTCCGGCCGGCGCCTGACGGGCACGTCGGCCCACCAATGCCAGGGTGAGACGCCGATTTGCCCGGACAGGTCGTAGATGCCGTAGATCGTCCCGCGCCTGTCGCTGCCGGCGATGACGAGCGCCTCTTTCACGCCGGGCAAAGGCCCGGGAACCGTCTGGACGACGAAGGATTCCCATTTGCCGGCGACGCCGGCGGCATCGAGCCGGCCGCTTTCGATCAGCCTGTCGATGACGGCGCTCTTGCCGATCGTGCCGATGAGCACCGCAAAATCGGACAAGGCGGCGGCATCGTGACAGAGCCGGGGCGTCACGCCGGTGACGCGGAACAAATCCCGCATAAGGTCACCCGCCGCCCGGACGACGCCGGGGTGGTCGTCGCCGGACACATACAGGTCGGCGACCTTTCCGCCGGCGGCCAGGGGGAAGACGCCGGCGTCCGGGACGCCGGAGGCCGCGTCGGCAACATAACGGATCTCGGCCATGGGCTGGACATCCTTTCCGCTTTGTTTCGGTCTTAGGCAAAGTCGATTCGATTTTAAGACATGTGTCGGGTTGACGGAACGAATCGGAGGCAACAACTAAATTTTTTACGGCAAACGGTTAAATTTGCGGGGGGGTCCCGCGGGCATCGGGGAGGCCTGCGCGAGGTTTGCGCGCCGTCGGCCCGGCCGGTCCGGAGAACGCCAATGAACCATTGATAGACGGAGCCGGCCGGCCCGCCGAAAAACGCGGCCGGTTTGGCGACGTTCTCTCTTTTTCTGCTATAATGGATTCGGGTTTCATTGGATCGGGAGGCGGACCATGGCAGGCTATACCCCCATGATCGAGCAATACCTCGCGGTCAAGGCGGAGGCGGGGGACGCGCTTCTGATGTTCCGCCTCGGCGATTTTTACGAGCTGTTTTTCGAAGACGCCGTGATCGCCGCCCGCGAACTGGAGATCACCCTCACCGGCCGCGACGGAGGGGCGGAGCAGCGCATCCCCATGTGCGGCGTTCCGTACCATTCGGTGGAATCGTACATAGCCAAACTGATCGAAAAGGGCTACAAGGTCGCCATCTGCGAGCAGATGGAAGACCCCAGGACGGCCAAGGGCGTGGTGAAGCGGGAGATCGTCCGCATCGTCACGCCGGGCACGGTGATGGAAGGAAAGGCCCTGGACGGCAAGGCCAACCGCTTCATCGTCGGCGCCGCGCTGGCGGAAGGGCGTCTCGGCTTCGCCGCCTGCGATCTGACCACGGGCGAGCTGTACGTCACTTCGCTGGACGCCTCCCCGGAAGCGGTGCTCACCGAACTCAACGTGTACGAACCGGCGGAAGCGGTGGGCGACGAAGCGGCCCTTGGCGTCATCCGGCGGGCGGCGGCCGAAGCGGGGCGCGACGTGTTTTGCACGGTGAGGGAAGGCAGCCCCGAAGCGGATCTGGCGGAACAGTTCCCCGGCGAGGACTTAAGCCGCCACGAACCGGCGCGGCGCGCCGCCGTTGCCCGGCTGCTCGCGTACCTCAAGGAAACGCAGAAGCGCTCCCTCGCCCATATCCGCGCGATCAAGGCGTACGATACGCAGCGGTACATGCGGCTGGATCCCTACACCCGCCGCAATCTGGAGCTGACCGAGACGATCCGCGACCGGTCCCGCAGGGGGTCGCTTCTCTGGCTGCTGGACCGGACGCGCACGGCGATGGGCGCCCGCATGCTGCGGCGCTGGCTCGACCAGCCGCTGCTCGATCCGAAGGCCATCGACGAGCGGCTGGACGCGGTCGAAGCCCTGCACGGCAACTGGCTGCAGCGCGCCGAGCTGCGCCGGGAACTGGCGGAAATCTATGACCTCGAACGGCTTGTCGGCCGCGTCGCCTACGGGACGGCGAACGCCCGTGACCTGAACGCGCTGCGGCATTCGCTGGAACGCATTCCCGCCGTGCGGGAAATCCTCGCTTCGCTGGAAGGGTCCCCGCTGGCGCGGCTGGCGGAAACGATGGATCCGTGCGCGGATGTGGCCGGGCGGATCGCGCAGGCCATCGCCGACGATCCGCCGGCGACGCTTCGCGAAGGCGGGCTGATCCGGCCGGGTTTCGATCCGAAGCTGGACGAACTGCGCGAAGCGAGCCGAAGCGGCAAGCAATGGATCGCCGACCTCGAGCGGCGGGAACGGGAAATCACCGGCATCAAGTCGCTGAAGGTCGGCTACAACAAGGTGTTCGGCTATTACCTGGAAGTGACCCGGGCGAATCTCGCGGCGCTGCCGGAAGGGCGTTACGAACGCAAACAGACGCTGGCCAACGCGGAACGGTTCGTCACGCCCGAGCTCAAGGAGATGGAAGCCCGCATTCTGGAAGCGGAAGAGCGTCTGGTCGACCTGGAGTACGAGACCTTCCTGGCCATCCGGGAGGAGGTGGCGCGGCAGATTCCGCGGCTGCAGCGCCTGGCGGAGCAGATCGCCGCCCTCGACGTGCTGCAATCCTTCGCCGAGGTGGCCGGAGAACGGCGCTACGTCCGGCCGCGCTGGTCTTCCGGGTTCGATCTGCGCATCGAAGGCGGCCGCCATCCGGTGGTGGAAGCGCTGTCCGAAAACGAGCCGTTCATCGCCAACGACACGGCGCTCACGCAGGAAGACGGCTGGATGCTGCTGATCACCGGGCCGAACATGGCCGGCAAGAGCACCTACATGCGGCAGGTGGCGGCCATTTGCATCCTGGCGCAAATCGGCTCCTTCGTCCCGGCGAAATCCGCCGAGCTGCCGATCATCGACCGGATCTTCACGCGGATCGGCGCGGCGGACGACCTCACCGGCGGACAGAGCACATTCATGGTGGAGATGAAGGACATCCGGGTGATGGCGGAACAGGCCACCCGGCAAAGCCTGGTCATCATCGACGAACTCGGACGGGGCACGTCGACGGACGAAGGAATGGCCATCGCCCAGGCCGTCATCGAATACGTGCACGACAGGATCGGCTGCAAGGCCCTGGTTTCCACGCATTACCACGAGCTGGCCCGGCTGGAAGAGAGCCTTCCCGCGCTGCGCAACGCGCGCATGGCGGTGAAGGAAAGCGGGGACACGGTGACGTTCCTGCGCAAGCTGGTGCCGGGAGCGGCCGATTCCAGCTACGGCATCTATTGCGCGCGCCTTGCCGGCGTGCCGGATTCGATCGTGCAAAGGGCCTACGAACTCCTGCGGCAGAAGGAGAAGGAAGCCGCGAAAACGGCGGACGGCGCCGAACAGGCCGAAACGCGGCGGGCTGCGCCCGGAGGAGCGGCGGCGGCTTGGAGCGAAGAAGCGGTGGTGCGGGATGGCGCCGCAGCCGTGTGGAGCGAAGCGGCGGCCGCGCGGGATGGCGCCGCGGACGCCGCGGACGCATGGAATGAAGCGGCGGCCCGGGCCGGAACCGCGGATGCGTGGAGTCAGGCGACGGTCATGCGGGAAGGAGCCGCGGGGGCATGGAATGAACCGGCTGCCGCTCGGGAAGCGGCCGGGTGGAACGAAACGGCTGTGCCGGACGGCGCTTCGGCCGGGTCCGGGACGGCGGAGCCGGTGCAGCTGGCGATGTTCGCGGACATGCCGGCCGTCGAGCCGAGGGGGCGCAAGGCCTTGAGCCCGCGCGAGCAGCGGATCCTCCAGCGCCTGCGCAAGATCGACGTGCTGCGCATGACACCGCTGGAGGCGCTGGCATGGCTGAACGACGCGAAAAACGAACTCATGGAGAGCGGGGATGGAACATGAGGCGGAAATGGATCACCCGTCTCGCCGCATGGCCGCTGGTTCTGGCGCTGTTGCTTTCCGGCGCCGCGGGCGGCGCGTCGGCGGCGCATGCCGAAACGGCGCAGCAGCTGGAGGAAGTCCGCCAGCTTCTTGAAAGATATCATCTCAGCCGGCCCGAGGAATCCGCGCTGAACCGCGCGGCCATCGAAGGCATGATCCGGGCGCTGGACGACCCGTACACGGAGTATCTGTCCCCGGAGGAGTGGGAAGCGTACCAGAAGGACCTGGAACAGGAATTCGTCGGGATCGGCGTCTACCTGACGATCCACAATCAGGCCGTTTACATCACCGATGTGATCCCGGATTCCCCCGCCGAGAAGGCAGGCATCCGGGCAGGCGACACCATCCTCGAAGTGGACGGGAAAGCGGTCCGCACGACGGATGAAGCGAGAAACCGCCTGCTCGGGAAAGCGGGGACGAGCGTGACGGTCAAGGTGCTGCGGGACGGCCGGGAACTGACCATCCGCGTCACCCGGCAGCTCATCCGGCTGGCTTCCGTCAACGGTCAACTCATGGGGGACGGCGTCGGATACCTGGCTCTCACCGGCTTTACCAGCGATGCGCCGGCGCTGTTTGCGGAACGGCTCCGGCAGCTGGAGGGCGGCGGGATCAAGGCGCTCATCGTGGACCTGCGCAACAACGGCGGCGGTTACATCGAAGCGGCGCAGAAGATCGCCTCCCATTTCATCAAGGAAGGCGTGCTGGCCCACATGATCAACCGCGACGGCGTGGACACGCCGCTTACGGTCAGCGGAACCCCGCGGACGTATCCGGTGGTCCTCCTTGTGAACGAAGTGACGGCGAGCGCCGCCGAGCTGTTCGCCGGCGCCCTGCAGGATTACGGCGTCGCCCGCCTGGTCGGCCGGCCGACCTACGGAAAGGGGGTCACCCAGCTTTTGATTCCGCTGAGCGGCGGCGGGGTGCTGAAGGTGACCACCCAGGAATATTTGACGCCGAAAAACCGGAAAGTGGAAGGCATTGGGCTTAAGCCCGACATTCCGGTCCAGGGTTCCGCGTCCCAGCTGGTCGCCGCCTTCCGGGCCGCCGGAGGCAAAACGCTGCAAGTTTCCTACACCGAGGGCAACGTGACGGTCAACGGGGTGCGCATGAGGCAAAGCAATGCGCTTTACTACCATAACGGCGCCTGGTATGTAAACGGACACTTCGCCGCGGCGGTGCTCGGCGCCGGAATCCGGTACGACGCGGCTTCCAGGACGGTGAGCCTGACGAGGGACGGCAAGTCCCTGACGCTTCGCATCGATGACAAACGCCTTCACGTGCAGAACGGAGTCAGCGCCTTCGACATCCGGGCGCTGGCGGAATGGGCGCCCGAACTTCGCTGGAACGCCGAAGGCAACGCGGTGAAGCTGACACTGACCGCGGCGGGCTGAAACGGCAGGGAAAAGGATTCGGGACGGCCGGACGGGCGGGCTGAACGGCGTTCCCCTCCCGTCCGGCCCCGTCCGTTGCCGCATGTCCCGCCATCCGGACGAAGGAGGGAACGCGTTGGGAATCATCCGTCTGCTCGACGAACATGTCGCCAACCAGATCGCGGCCGGCGAGGTGGTGGAGCGGCCCGCTTCCGTCGTCAAGGAACTGGTGGAGAACGCCATCGATGCCGGAGCCACCGCGATTGACGTCGAGGCGGAGGAAGGCGGCCTCAAGCTCGTGCGGGTGACGGACAACGGCCACGGCATCGCGCCCGAGGACATGGAACTGGCGTTCCAGCGGCACGCCACGAGCAAGATCCGCAGCGGGCGGGATCTGTTCCGCATCGCCACCCTGGGATTTCGGGGGGAGGCGCTGCCCAGCATTGCCGCCGTCGCCAGGGTGACTTGCCGCAGCGCGGCGGGCGACGGAGGGCTGGGCGTGCGTCTTGACATCGAAGGCAGCCGGATCGTCCGCCGGGAGGAAACCGCCGCTTCCCGGGGAACGGACATCGCGGTGCGGGACCTGTTTTTCAACACGCCGGCGCGGCTCAAATACATGCGCACCGTGCAGACCGAGCTGGGGCACGTCTGCGACGCGGTTTACCGGCAGGCCCTGGCCCACCCCGGGATCGCCTTCACGCTCCGCCACAACGGACAGGTGCTCCTGCGGACGCCGGGCAACGGCGATCTGCGCCAGGTCGTGGCGGCGATTTACGGCACCGCGGCGGCCCGCGCGATGGTGGAGCTGGCCGGGGAACATCCGGATTACGCCATCTCGGGCCTGGTCGCCCTGCCCGTGGAGACGAGGAGCAACCGGAACGCCGTCACCATCGCGGTGAACGGCCGCCACGTGCGCAGCCCGGCGATCCTGCAAGCCCTGCTTGACGCGTATCACACGATGCTGCCGGTGAACCGCTATCCGCTGGCCGTCGTGCATTTGCGCATGGATCCCTCGCTGCTGGACGTGAACGTCCATCCGTCCAAGCTGGAGGTGCGCTTCAGCAAGGAAGCGGAGCTGCGCGCTTTCGTGGAAGAGGCGGTCAGGCGGGCGCTCTACAGGCAGCCCTATATCCCATCCGGCCCGACTTCAAGAACGGCCAGGACGTCCGCTCCCGAACAGCAGCGAATTCGATTCGTCCCCCAGGGGGGCGCGGGCACGGGAAGCGGCTGGCCGGCGACGCTAAAGGAACGGCAGACGGAGGGCTACCCTTTCCGGAAACGCGAAAACAACCGCCCGGCGCAGGAAGGAACGTTCGTGCCCGAACGGGTGTGGCGGGCCGCTTTGGAGGAGCCGGAAGCCGCGGCCGCCGCTCGGACGGAAAGCGCGGAAGTCCGCGAAACGGCGTTTCCCGAGCTGCACTGGGTCGGCCAGGTGCACGGAACCTACATCGTGGCGCAAAACGAAAGCGGGCTGTTTCTCATCGACCAGCACGCCGCGCATGAACGCATCCAGTACGAACATTTTTACGATCTGTTCGGCCGTCCGCCGGAAGCAAGCCAGGAGCTGCTCTTGCCCGTGACGCTGGAATTTCCTCCGGGAGAGGCGGCGGTGCTGCGGGCCAGGCTCCCCGTATTTGAGACGGTCGGCGTGTATCTGGAGGAGTTCGGGGCGAGCGCGTTCATCGTGCGGTCGGTTCCCCATTGGTTTCCGAAAGGCGAGGAGGAGGCTCTCGTCCGGGAGATGGCGGAATGGGTCGTCGCCGAACGGGACGTGGACCTGGCGAAATTCCGGGAAAAGGCGGCGATCCTGTGCGCCTGCAAGGCGGCGGTCAAGGCCAACTCGGCCCTCTCCGCCGAAGCCGGGCAGCGGCTCCTGGAACGCCTGGCCTCCTGCAGGCAGCCGTACACGTGCCCGCACGGACGGCCGATCGTCGTGAGTTTCAGCCGGTACGAATTGGACAAAATGTTCAAAAGGGTGATGTCGTGATCGTAACCACAACGGAGCGGCCCGATCGCGAAACGGCGGCGCTGGCGAAGCGCCTTGCCGACGAACTGGGGGCGGTCTTTGTGCCGCGCGGCCGGCGGACGCTTAAGGAGCTTCTCCGCCGGCACGGCGCGGACCGCGCGCTCGTGGCGGGCGCGGGCGGCCTCCGGCTGGTATCGGATCTTGGGCCGCCGCTGTTTTTCCATCCGGGCATGGCGCTGCTTCGCGTCAAGCGGCTGCAGGGCGGCGGCCGGGACGCCCTGGTGGACGTGACGGGCGTGCGTCCCGGCGACCGGGTGCTGGACTGCACCGCCGGACTCGCGGCGGACGCCATTGTGTTTTCGTACGCCGCCGGCCCCGAGGGAAAGGTGACCGCCCTGGAGATTTCGCCGATTTTGCATGTGATCGTCCGCGAAGGGCTGGCTTCCTATACAACCGGAGACGCGGAGATCGACGCGGCGATGCGCCGCATCGACGCGAGGCGGGCCGACTGCGCGGAATTTCTCGCGGCGCTGCCGGATCAAAGCTTCGACATCGTCTATTTCGATCCGATGTTCCGCATTCCCGTGCGCACCTCCCCCGGCATGGCGCCGGTCCGGCCCTTCGCCGAAGACCGTCCCCTTGACGCGGAGACGGTGCGGCAGGCGGTGCGCGTCGCCCGCCGGCGGGTCGTCATGAAGGACCACCGCGACAGCGGGGAGTTTGAACGGCTCGGCTTTGCCGCCCGGCGGAGACCGTCCTCCGCCGTCGCCTACGGGGTGATCGAATGTGGCGGAGCTTGAACGCAAGCCGCCGCTCATCGCCATCGTCGGCCCCACCGCCGTCGGCAAAACGGCCCTGAGCCTCGACCTGGCCGAGCGTTTCGGATGCGAAATCATCAGCGGCGACTCCATGCAGGTTTATCGGCGCATGGATATCGGCACCGCCAAGCTGCCGCCCGATGAGCGGCGGGGCATTCCGCACCACCTGATCGACATCCGCGAACCCCACGAGCCTTTTTCCGTGGCGGAATTCCAGAAACTCTGCGCCGAACGGATCCGGGACATCGCTTCCCGCGGCCGGCTGCCGATGCTCGTGGGCGGAACGGGACTGTACGTCGAAGCGGTTTGCTACGGGTTTCCCCTGAGCGAAGCCGCCGACACGGATCCGGATTTCCGGCGGCGCATGCGGGCGCTCGCGGAAACCGAAGGGCCGGAAGCCCTCCACGCGCGCCTGAAAGAAGTAGACCCCGAGACGGCGGACCGCCTCCATCCCCGCGACGTGAAACGCGTCATCCGCGCCCTCGAGGTCTACGAAACGACCGGCCGGCCGATGTCGGAGGTGCAGGCCCAGCGCAGGGGCGAACCGAAAACCTCGCCCTACAACCTGCTCATCATCGGTCTCTCAATGGACCGCCAAACCCTTTACGGGCGGATCGAAAGGCGGGTGGAGGAGATGCTGGCGGCCGGTCTTGTCCGGGAAGTGGCCTCCCTTCTTGCGGAAGGCGTTCCCCGCAACGCCACGTCCATGCAGGCCATCGGATACAGGGAGATCGCCGCCTATCTCGCCGGCGAGACCGACTATCCGTCGGCCGTCGCCGCCCTCATCCGCAACACCCGCCGTTTCGCCAGGCGGCAGCTGTCCTGGTTCCGCCGGATGCCTGACATCGTCTGGGTGGACGCGGGCGAAAAAAAGGAAAACCTTTACCTTAAAACTTGTGATATAATAACAGGAAAGTTTATGCCAAACCGCGAATAAAATCGAACAACACCCTAATTCTTTGGCGATGGGGGTATCCGGCCCATGAACAAATCCATCAACATCCAGGACACGTTCCTCAACCAGCTGCGCAAGGACAGCATACCCGTTACCGTATATTTGACGAACGGATTCCAGATCCGGGGCGTGGTGCGCGCATTCGACAATTTCACCATCGTCATCGACAGCGACGGCCGCCAGCAGATGATATACAAGCACGCCATCAGCACCTTTACGCCCCAGCGCAACGTTTCCCTTGTGCAGCCGCAGGATTCGGGGACGGAAGCCTGACCGGCCCGAGGCTCGAAACCTTTTGCCCCCCATTTGCGTCTAACGGAATGAATAAACGAGCCAGAGCAACCCGCAAAGGGTTGTTCTTCTTTATGGAAGACCTTGTTTGCAGGGAAACCTAAAGAGAGAGATCCCCGCGGGAACCCGGGCCGCGTGCCTGTGTTCCGGAGACAAGCCGGGGGATTCGAGGGGGGAGAACCATCATGGGCAAAGCCGCGCAGCGGGGGAAACCCCGCCGGAAAGCCTCCGCCCGCGCCGGGCGGAAGGCGGGCATCGGCTTGCTGTGGGTGTTCTACGCCGGACTGTTCGCCGCCGTTTGCCTGGTGCTGGGGTATTTGCTCATCATTTTGAACGGCGAACGGATCCTGAGCGAAAACGAAAACCGCTTCGAGCTGGCGCAGGCCACGGTCATCACCGACCGGGAAGGCCGCCAGGTCACCAAGCTGTATGTCGCCGAAGGCAACCGTGACTACGCGGAATTCAAGGACATTCCGGAACTGGTCCGGCAGGCGTTCATCGTCACCGAAGACCGAAGGTTCTACGAGCATCGGGGGGTCGATTTCTGGAGCATCGGACGGGCGCTGGTAAAGGACATCCTCGCCGGCGACCTGGTGGAAGGCGGCAGCACCATCACGCAGCAGCTGGCCAAAAACCTGTTCCTCACCTCCGAAAAAACGTTCCTGCGCAAGGCGACGGAAGCGTCCATCGCGCTGGCGCTGGAGAACCACAGGACGAAGGACCAGATTCTCGAGCTGTACCTGAACCGGATCTATTTCGGCAAAGGGCAGTACGGCATCAAGACCGCGGCCCGTTTTTATTTCAACAAGGACCTGAAAGACCTGGAATTGTGGGAAATCGCCACGCTGGCGGGCATTCCGAAGGCGCCCAACGTGTACAACCCGCTGGCGGACCCCGAAAGGTCGAAGCAGCGCCGCGCCGTCGTGCTGGATCTCATGGCGGAGGCCGGCCTCGTCACGCGTGAAGAGGCGGAAAAGGCGAAAAAGGTCGAGTACGACCCGAAAAAGGCGCAGACGCAAAACGCGGGAACGCGGTATCCGACCTATGCCGATTATGTCCTGGACGAAGCCGTCCGGATGACCGGGCTGGACGAGGACCGGATCATGCGGGGCGGGTACACCATCGTCACGGCCATCGACGTCGCGGCCCAGCAGGCGATGGAGAAGGCGTTTGCGGACGACGGGCTTTTTGAAAAAAGCGGAGACGGCACTTCGGCGCAGGGTGCGATGGTGATCCTCGACCAGCACACCGGCGAGATCGCCGCCATGGTCGGCGGGCGCGACTATGCCGCCAAGGGCTGGAACCGCGTCACCAAGCCGCGCCAGCCGGGATCCTCGTTCAAGCCCATCGCGTCGTACGGTCCGGCCCTGGAAACGGGAAAATGGTTCCCGTGGTCCACTTTGCGCGACGACAAGATCTGTTACGACAACGGCAAATATTGTCCCGAAGATTCCAACAAGACGAAGTACATCGGACCGGTCAGCATGACGCAGGCGGTGAAGGAATCCCGCAACCAGCCGGCGGTCTGGCTGCTCAACGAGATCGGCGTGGGGGCCGGGATCGAGTTCGCCGGGCGGCTCGGCATCGAGCTTGCTCCGGACGACCGCAACCTGGCCATCGCCCTCGGCGGGCTCACCAAAGGCGTCACGCCGCTGGAGATGGCACGGGCCTACGCGGCCTTCGCCAACGGCGGCTTTTTGCCGGAACCGCACACCATCCTTGAGATCCGGGACAGTTCGGGAAAAACGGTCTACCGGTACAAGGAAAAAGAACCCGAACGGGTGATGAAGGCCGAAACGTCCTACTACATGACCCAGCTCCTGCTGGAGGTGGTCAAGCCCGGCGGCACCGGCACGCGCGCGGCCATCCAGGGCCGCCAGGTGGCGGGCAAGACCGGCACCACCCAACTGGGCATTCCCGGGGTCAAGGACGAGGGCAACCGCGACGTCTGGTTCGTCGGGTACACCCCCGAGTATACCGCCGCGGTTTGGATGGGGTACGACCGGACCGACGAAAAGCATTACCTGCAAAAAGGCAGCGGCCAGGCGGCGGCGCTGTTCGCCGCCGTCATGTCGGAGGCGCTGAAGAACAAGGAAAAGCGTTCGTTCCCGAAGCCGGAAGGCATCGGGAAACGGGAAGAACCGGAACTCGCCGCCCTCACGGGCCTTAAAGCCGAATACGTTCCGGAAGACGTGCTGGTGAAGCTCACGTGGCAGCCTTCCTCCGCGAAGAACGTCGTGTACAGGGTATACCGCAAAACCGACGGTCCGGAGGAATCGTTCTCCCTGCTTGCCGAGACGGCGGAACCCGTATTTTATGATCTGGCGATTTTCCCGGAAGAGACGTACGTCTATTACGTGACCGCCTACGATGCCGCGGCCCGAAGGGAAAGCCCGCCTTCGGAGCAGGTGTCGGTCTTCATCGAGACCGGGCTGCCGGAAATCGTCATTCCCGAAGAACCGGGCGAAGGAACCGCGCCGCCGGGCGAAGGCCTGCCGGAAGGACCGCCGGACGGGGGAGAAGAACCCGGCGAGGAACGTCCAGAAGGCCCGCCCGCGGAGGGCGAAACGCCTCCGGAGGAACCGCCCGCCGGTTCTCCGCAGGATGGAGGACCGCCCGGAGGGGGCACGACGGCAATCCCGCCCGCTGACGGCGAATCGCCGTAGGGCGTGGCCGCCGGAGCGGGGGCGCGGTTTCGATGTCCGGCCGCGAAAGTCGCTTGCCGGAAGTGGAGCGCGCCCCCGATTTGTGTTAAGATTCGGATATATCGGCGCGGGGTGTGCCGCGGCGGCCGCACCCCGCCGCACGGAGAGGAACATGCAGCATGAAACGCAAATTTTCGGACCGGGCCAACTGGCGCCGCATCCTGAAAAAAAGCTACGCCTGCGTTCCGATGAACGAGGCGGGTTTTCGCGGATACGTGACCCTGTTCCGGATTCATGAACTCAAGGAACCGCTGTGGAGGGAGTACGGCGGAAAGCGGCTGTGCCTGGCGGACAAAGGGTATCTGTGGATGCAGCATTATCCGAAGGGCGAACACTTCGTCGTCACCACGATGTTCAACGACGCGGGACGCGTTGTGCAATGGTATATCGATATTTGCAAAACCCAGGGCGTGACCGGACAGCAGGTTCCCTGGTTCGACGATCTGTTTCTGGACATCGTCGTCCTTCCGGGCGGCGAAACGCTGCTTCTCGACGAAGACGAGCTGGAAGAAGCGCTGGACGAAGGGCAGATCACCGAACGGGACGCGGAGATGGCCGAACGGACCGCCAGGCGGGTGCTGGAAAGCATCCGCAAGAAGCGGTTTCCTTTTTTCCGCCTGAGCGAGGAACACCGGCGGCTGCTCCTTCGCCGCCTCGGCTGGGAGGCGGAGTGTTCCTGATCTCCGGTTGAGCGGCCCGGCCGACCAGCAAATGCGACGGACGGCTCCGGAAATCCGCGGACGCTGTCGGCGGGCGCAACGCCGCGTACATACGCCCGAGGGCTCCGGCATGGCGGATGAACGGGCCGAATACATTGGTAAGGCGGCATCATTTGGGGCCGACGCCGACAACGCCCAACGGGGAAGGGGCGAAGCCATGAACGAACGGGCGAGATCGCCGGAAACGCGGGAAGTCCCGCTTTCGCGACCGGACCGGAAAATCAACGTCGTGCTGCGGTCCGCGTCCGCCGACCAGGCCGTGCCGCTGACCGCCGTCCGGACCCGGACGCTTCCTTCCGAAGGCCCCTGGGCCGAATGGCAAAGGGAGTTGGACCGCCTGGTCGGACTGGAAGAAGTGAAGGCGCTCGTCTACGAAATTTACGCCCTGCTGCAGGTCGGACAGATGCGCGCCGCGGCCGGCCTGTCGAACAGCCGGCACGTGTTTCACATGATTTTCAAGGGCAACCCCGGCACCGGCAAAACAACGGTGGCCCGCATCCTGGCGCGGCTTTTCCAAAGCATGGGCGTGCTGGGCAAAGGCCACCTGGTGGAAGTGGAGCGGGCCGATCTCGTCGGCGAATACATCGGACACACGGCGCAGAAGACGCGGGAGTGGATCCGGAAGGCGATGGGCGGCATCCTGTTCGTCGACGAGGCATACAGCCTGGCGAGGGGCGGCGAGAAAGACTTCGGAAAGGAAGCGATCGACACGCTGGTCAAGGCGATGGAAGACCACCGCAACCAGTTCGTGCTCATCCTGGCCGGTTACACGCTGGAAATGGAAGCCTTTCTGTTGTCGAACCCCGGCCTTCCTTCGCGCTTTCCGATCCGCATGACCTTTCCCGACTACACGACGGACCAGCTGATCCAGATCGCCGAACTCATGGCCCGGGAACGGGATTACACCCTGCTGCCGCAGACGCTCAAGAAGCTGCGCCAGATGGTGATCGCGGAGAAAAACGCGCGTCTTTATTCGTTCAGCAACGCCCGTTTCATCCGCAACGTTCTGGAGCGGGCCATCCGCAACCAGGCCGTTCGGCTGCTCGAACAGTATCCGGGCGGCACGCCCGGGCGGATGGAGCTCATGGATATCCGGCCGGAGGATTTGCGCATGGACGGATGGGAGTGACGGAAAGGGGGGAAGGCGATGGCAAGGCTGCACGAAACCGGAGCCGGCGAGCGCGAACGCGTCATCCTCGTGGGCCTGGTGACGGACGAAACGCGGCGCTCGGGCGTCGATCCGGACGAATCCCTCCGGGAGCTGTCACGGCTGGCGGAAACCGCGGGGGCCGAGGTGGCGGCGGTGATCGTGCAGCACCGTCCGGCGCCCGACCCGAAATGGTTCGTCGGCAAGGGCAAGGCGGAGGAAATCGGACGGCTGGCGGAGTCCCATGGCGCGGGGACGGTCATCTTCGACCAGGAGCTGTCCGCCGCTCAGGTGCGAAACCTGGAACCGGTGCTGAACGCCAAAATCATTGACCGTACGCAGCTCATCCTCGACATCTTCGCCGGGCGGGCCAGGACCCGAGAGGGCATGCTGCAGGTGGAGCTCGCCCAGCTGAATTATCTTTTGCCCCGGCTGGCCGGCCACGGCCGGCATCTGTCGCGGCTGGGCGGCGGCATCGGCACCCGGGGTCCGGGCGAAACCAAGCTGGAAACGGACCGCCGCCACATCCGCCGCCGCATCGGCGAGCTTCGCCGCCAATTGGAAAGCGTGAAAGCCCACCGCGAGCTGCACCGTCGGCGGCGCCGCAAAAGCGGCGTATACCAGGCCGCGCTGGTCGGCTACACGAACGCGGGAAAATCCACGCTGCTCAATCGTCTCACCGAGGCCGGGGTGCTCGCGGAGGACAAGCTGTTCGCCACGCTGGACCCGACGACACGGATGCTGCGCCTGCCGGGCGGCGGGGAAGTGCTTCTCACCGACACCGTCGGGTTCATCCGGAACCTTCCCCACGAGCTGGTCGCCGCCTTTCGTTCCACGCTGGAGGAAGTGAAGGAAGCGGACCTCCTGATCCACGTGATCGACGCGTCCTCGCCGGCGCACCGGGAGCAGCGCGAAGTGGTGGAACGGGTGCTGGCGGACCTCGGCGCGGGGGACAAGCCCGTGCTTGTGGTCTACAATAAAATCGATCTTTGTTCTCCCGACACGGTGCCGTTCCTCAAGGAAAACGGCGGCGCGCTGGCCATCAGCGCCTTCCGGGACGAGGATTTGCGCCGCCTGACGGAAGCGATCGAGCGCAAGCTGGACGGCGGAACGGCCGTGTTCCGCCTGCCGGCGGCGCGGGGCGATCTGGCGGCCCTGGCGCACCGGGTGGGCGAGGTGACGGAGCGGCGGGCCGAAGAGGACTGGCTGCTCCTTGCCGTCCGGCTTCATCCGGAAAAGATGGAACGGCTGGGAAAGCCTTTGGAACCGTATCTTCTGGAAAGGACGGAGTAGCGGCTTGAAAGCCGAAAGAACGCCATTTTCCACGGACTGGGACAAGCTGGCCGAAGCCGCCGAGGCGAAGGCGGCGGAACGGCTTAGGGAAGCGGACCGGGTGGCCGAGCGCAACCAATGGAAAGTCATCCGGGCGTTTCAGAAACATAAAGTCAGCGAAACCCATTTTGCGGATTCCACCGGGTATGGCTACAACGACCGGGGCAGGGAAACCCTGGACGCGGTGTTCGCCGACATTTTCGGGGCCGAGGCGGCGCTGGTGAGGCCGCATATCGTTTCCGGCACCCACGCCATCGCCGTCGCCCTGTTCGGCCTCCTGCGCCCTGGGGACGAGCTGGTGTTCGTCGCCGGCAGTCCGTACGACACCCTGCACCCGGTGATCGGCCGGTCGCGCGACGGTTCCGGCTCGCTGGCCGACTGGGGGGTCATAAGCCGCATGGTGCCGCTCCTCTCCGACGGCCGCGTCGATTGGTCCGGGGTGAAGGCCGCCGCGGGCGAGCGGACGAAGGTGTTCGCCATCCAGCGCTCGCGCGGATACAGCTGGCGGCCGTCGTTCACCGTGGACGAAATCGAAGAAATGGCCAGGCGTCTCAAGGAGATCAAGCCGGACGCCGTTGTGTTCGTGGACAACTGCTACGGGGAATTCGTCGAGGAACGGGAGCCCACGGAGGCCGGGGCGGATCTTGTCGCCGGGTCACTCATCAAAAACCCGGGCGGGGGCCTTGCGCCAACCGGCGGATACATCGCGGGACGGCGCGAACTGGTCGACCGGGTCGCCGCGCGGCTGACGGCGCCGGGCATCGGGGCGGAGATCGGCGCGATGCTCGGCACGACGCGGGCCCTGTTTCAGGGGCTGTTTCTGGCGCCGCTTTTCGTGAATCAGGCGGTGAAGGGCAGCATATTCGCCGCCGCGGTGTTCGGGGAGCTCGGCTATGAAACCCGTCCCGCGTGGCACGAGCAGCGCACCGACCTCATCCAGGCGATCCGCTTCCGCTCGCGGGAGCAGCTCATCGCCTTCGTGCGGGCGGTGCAGCGCGCCGCCGCGGTGGACGCGCATGTGGTGCCGGAACCGGCGGAAATGCCCGGCTACGATGACCCGGTCATCATGGCCGCCGGCACCTTCATCCAGGGAGGCAGCCTGGAACTGTCGGCCGACGCGCCGCTGCGGGAACCTTACATCGCCTACATGCAGGGCGGCCTGGCTTACGCCCAGGTCAAGCTTGCCGTAAGGTTGGCGGTAGAAGCGCTTTCACGCGTGTCAGATTCCTTGACATGATTCGGCACGCCCATTAAGATGAATATGGTTGCAAACCGACGATCGCTAGGAAAGAAGAGGGTTGCGGCATGACAGAACAATCGCGCGATCAGATGGCCCTTTTCCCGATCGGGACCGTCATGAAGCTGACCGGGCTGTCGGCCCGCCAAATCCGCTATTACGAGGAGCACGGCCTTGTCCTGCCGATCCGCACCGCGGGCAACCAGCGCCTTTTTTCTTTCCGGGATGTGGAACGGCTGCGGCAGATCAAGTCGATGCTCGAAAGCGGATTGAACATCGCCGGCGTCAAGAAGGTTTTGCAACAGGGACAAACGGACGTGAAGGAGGGAACCGCCGCCGTCGGGCAGCCGAACCTTGCAGGCAACGAAATCAGCGATCCCCAAGTCCATCGCATCCTCAAGCGGCAGCTGATGGACCGCCGGCCGGGGAAGGTGACGCTGATCGAAGGGCAATTGGCCGGCTATTTCCGCAATCCGCAGCCGCGATGAACATGTTCCATTTTCAACGGCCGAAGGAATCAGGAGGTTTCCATGGGTTACTCGCGCGAAGACATTTTGCGCATCGCGAAGGAAGAGAACGTCCGGTTTATCCGCCTTCAATTTACGGACTTGCTCGGAATCGTAAAGAACGTGGAAATTCCCGTCAGCCAGCTGGAGAAAGCGCTGGACAACAAAATCATGTTCGACGGATCGTCCATTGAAGGGTATGTGCGCATCGAAGAATCGGACATGTATCTGTATCCGGATCTGGACACGTGGGTCATTTTTCCCTGGGTAACGGAGGACAAGGTGGCCCGCCTCATCTGCGATGTCTACCTGCCGGACGGCACGCCCTTCCCCGGGGACCCGCGCGGCATCCTGAAACGGGAGCTCCAGCGGGCCAGGGAAATGGGATTCCAGACGATGAACGTCGGTTCGGAACCGGAATTTTTCCTTTTCAAGACGGACGCGAACGGAAATCCGACCAACGAGGTGAACGACCAGGGCGGCTATTTCGATCTGGCGCCGACCGACCTGGGCGAGAACTGCCGGCGCGACATCGTGCTGACGCTGGAAGAGATGGGCTTCGAAATTGAAGCTTCCCACCACGAGACGGCGCCCGGCCAGCACGAAATCGACTTCAAATACGCGGACGCGATCCGCGCGGCGGACAAGATCCAGACCTTCAAGGTCGTGGTGAAAACCATCGCCCGCAAGCACGGCCTGCATGCCACCTTCATGCCGAAGCCGCTGTACGGCATGAACGGATCGGGGCTGCATTGCCACCTGTCCCTCTTCAAGGACGGCCAGAACGCCTTCTACGATCCCAATGACAAGCTGGGGCTGAGCGAAACGGCAAAGCAGTTCATGGCGGGTATTCTGCATCATGCGCGCGGCTTCACCGCCATCACCAACCCGACGGTGAATTCGTACAAGCGCCTCGTGCCCGGCTACGAAGCGCCCTGCTACGTGGCCTGGTCGGCCGCCAACCGCAGCCCGATGGTCCGCATCCCCGCTTCGCGGGGCATGAGCACCCGCATTGAAGTGCGCAACCCGGACCCGTCGGCCAATCCCTACCTGGCGCTTGCGGTGCTGCTCAGGGCGGGGCTTGACGGCATCCTCAAGAAGATGCCGCTGCCCGCGCCGGTGGACCGCAACATTTACGTCCTGACGGAAGAAGAGCGGATCCGCGCGGGCATTCCCAATCTGCCGGTGTCCCTGGCGGAGGCGTTGCAGGAGCTGAAGCGGGACGAAGCGATCTGCGACGCCCTGGGCGAACACGCCCTGACCCATTTCCTCGAGCTGAAGGAAATCGAATGGGATTTGTACCGCACGCAGGTCCACCAATGGGAACGGGAACAGTACATGACCTTGTATTGATGCCTTGTTATTCGACACGGCGGACGGAACGCCGCCAAGGCCGAAGCGGGAAAAACGAAAGGACGTTTCCGGCGGATGTCCGGGTCCGCCGGAAACGTCCTTGCGCTTTATGCGGGATCAATGGAACTTGCGGATCAGCCCGATCACTTTGCCCAGAATGGTCACGTCCTTCAGGCGGATGGGCTCCATGCTGGAGTTTTCCGGCTGCAGACGGATGTGATCCTTTTCTTTGTAGAAGGTCTTCACCGTCGCTTCGCCGTCTTCGGTCATCGCCACCACGATATCGCCGTTGCCTGCGGTCGGCTGCTGCCGCACGATGACGTAGTCCCCGTCGAAGATGCCGGCTTCGATCATGCTGTCGCCCTGGACGGACAGCATGAACACTTCCTGCTCGCCCACCAGATGGACGGGCAGTGGGAAGTAATCTTCGATGTTCTCCGTGGCGGTGATCGGTTCGCCGGCCGTCACTTTGCCCACGAGGGGCACCTGCCGCACCGAAAACGCGAAGTTCGCCCGCGAATCGTCATCCAGGATCTCGATGGCGCGGGGTTTCGTGGGATCGCGGCGGATCAGCCCCTTCTTCTCCAGCCGGTCCAGGTGGCCGTGCACCGTCGAGCTGGAGGCGAGCCCCACGGCTTCGCCGATTTCCCGTACCGACGGGGGATAGCCTCTCTCGCGGACCGATGCTTTGATGAAATCCAGGATCGCCTGCTGGCGCTGGGACATTTTCGGCATGGAGCACCCTCCCTGAATATTCTGGACAAAAAGGCAACGCCCGGTTTTCTTCGTTTTCCATTGTAACACAGAACTTTGGTTCGCGCAAACATCCGTTCCCGAGGAACAAATGTTCGAAAACCCCTTGAAACAAACATTTGTTCGTGTTATACTGCGATCAGAACAAATGTTTGGGGTGGCGGAAATGGTGTCCGATTGCTGGGTGCTTTCCTCGGGAACGAACATGGGGACGGGAAGAAGAACGGGGACCGGCAAGCCCGCGGAACGGGCCGGCGCGCGCCGGAAGCAGCGGAGGGAGACGGTCTCGGAGACGGGCCCTTCCGCATGGCGGAGCTGGCGTCTTGCCTTCGTCTTTGTGCTGGCCTGTTCCATTTTTTTGACCGGTCTTTCGTTCGTCCGTTCCCATGCCGCCTTCGTGGAACCGGCTCCTCCCGGACCGGGGGAGAAGGTCGTCGTCGCCGATTCGGGCGACAGCCTGTGGAAGATCGCCGTGTCCGTGAAGAAGAAGGAGACGGACACGCGGGCAGCGGTGCACGCCATCATGAAACGGAACGGCCTTTCCGGGCCGGAGATCCGCAGCGGGCAGCTTCTGATCATTCCGGAAAGCATCCTGGAATAGACCGCCCCTTGAAGACGACCGGCGCCTCTAGGCGCTTTCGTATTATCAGGTCAGCCAGAATTTCTGGTTGGCCTATTTTCATGGCCGGGTTACGATGGCGGTAGTTGTTCCGTCCGGGGCCTTTTCCCGTCCGTTGGATCCGCCGCGGCACGGCGAGCCGCGCAAAGCGGCCGGGCGCGCCGTTTTGCCTTGACAACCTTTCCGGTCAAATGTAAAAGTAGAAGAGGCCGCATGCAAGGCGTAATCGCCTGGAAGGCCGGGAGGGTTCGCAATGTCCCGAACATGGGAACGGAAAGTGCGCAGAAACGCCAGGCAGCTCAACAAAAGGCTCAAAAAGCAGGGCAAGAAGGCCCTCGTCGCGGGAATCGGGCAACCCGTGAAATTTCGCGGGATCGGTTATATGGTGCCGCTGATCCTTCTGCTCGTCAACGCGTTTTTCATCTATCTCTCCAAGCCCTGGGAGACGGACCCGGGCGCCCTTTTCTGGTGGACGGTGGCGGCCTATGTGGTGCTCGCGGCGGTATATCTGTTGCGCCGGCCTTTCCTGACGGTGACCCGCAACACGCTGGAGACGCGGCGGTTCACCGGGTACAAGATCCTGAAGGCGCAGGAAATCCGCCGGATCGTCCTTATGCCCGGGGCGGTGGTCGTGGAATCGGTCAAGGGCACCCGCTGGGTGTTCTCGCGGTTTCTGAACCTTTATCCCGTCGAAAAAATGTGCGAACGCCTCCGGACTTTCGCCGAAGACAACCGGATCGACCTGGAAGACAGGACCCGATAAACCGAAAAGGAAAGGAACCGTCACATGACCGTCAAGGCGGTTTGGTTTGATCTGGACGACACGCTGCTTTGGGACGAGCGGAGCGTGCGGGAAGCGCTGCAGGCGGCGGCGCTCCTGGCCGCGGAAAGAACCGGCGCCGATCCGGAGGCGCTCACGGCGGCGGTGGAGCGGGAAACGCAGGCGCTTTACGAAAGCTACGAAACCTATCCCTTTACGCAAATGATCGGCATCAACCGGTTTGAAGCCCTCTGGGCCCGGTTCGAGGACACGGAACATCCGATATTCGCCAGGCTCCGGGAAATAGCGCCGGCGTATCGCCAAGAAGCATGGACGCGGGCGCTGCGGGCCGTCGGCGTGGACGATCCCGGGCTGGGCGCCGAGCTTGCGGGGCGGTTCGTCGAGGAACGAAGACGCCGACCGTATCTGTTCGAAGACGCTCTGCCGACGCTGGACCAGCTGCGCCCCCGGTACGGCCTGCTGCTGCTCACCAACGGATCGCCGAGCCTCCAGCGGGAGAAACTGGCCGGGGTGCCGGAGCTGGCTTCTTATTTTGATCATATTGTCATTTCCGGTTCCTTCGGCGAAGGAAAGCCGTCTCCGCGCCTGTTCCGCCACGCCATGGCGCTGCACGGCGTCTCCGCGGAGGAGACGGTGATGGTCGGGGACCGGCTGACCACCGACGTTCTCGGCGCGGGTTCCGTCGGGATGCGCTCGGTTTGGGTAAACCGCCGCGGCCTCCCGCGCGGGGAGGACATCGTTCCCACGTGGGAGATCCGCTCGCTGCGGGAACTTCCGGCATTGCTTGAACGCGCGTAGGCGAAGGCGCGCGGAAGGCGGAAGGGGTGTCGCCATGAAAGGCACGACCGGTGAACACAAGCCGCCCTTGCAGGATCTTCTTCAAGAGCGGATTCTCATTTTGGACGGCGCCATGGGAACCATGATCCAGCAGGCCGGATTGACGGCCGCGGATTTCGGCGGGGAAGCGCTGGAAGGCTGCAACGAGATGCTGAACCTGACCCGCCCGGACGTCATCCGCGGCATCCATGAGGCGTATCTCGAGGCGGGCGCCGACATCGTCGAGACGAACACGTTCGGGGCCACCCCGGTGGTGCTGGCGGAATACGGAATCGCGGACCGGGCGCGGGAGATCAACCTGGCGGCGGCAAGACTTGCGAGGGAAGCCTGCGACCGGTATTCGACCCCGGACAAGCCGCGCTATGTCGCGGGTTCCATGGGTCCCACGACGAAAACCTTGTCCGTCACCGGCGGCGTGACCTTCGACGAGCTGGCGGAGGCCTATCGCGAGCAGGCGCTGGCGCTTCTGGAAGGAGGCGTGGACGTCCTGCTCGTGGAAACATGCCAGGACACGCTGAACGTCAAGGCCGCCGGCGTCGGCATCCGGCGGGCGTTTGAAGCCTTCGGGCGCGAGGTGCCCGTCATGATCAGCGGCACCATCGAGCCCACGGGCACGACGCTGGCCGGGCAGAACATCGAAGCCTTCTACGTGTCGCTGAAACACCTGAAACCCATCTCCATCGGCCTCAACTGCGCCACCGGCCCTGAACTGATGCGGGACCATATCCGGACGTTGGCCGGCATGGCCGACATCGCGGTCAGCTGCTACCCGAACGCCGGGCTGCCGGACGAAGACGGCCGCTATCACGAAACGCCCGAATCCCTGGCCCGGAAACTCCGCGGCTTCGCCGAACAGGGATGGGTCAACGTGGTGGGCGGCTGCTGCGGCACGACGCCCGCCCATATCCGGGCCATCGCCGAAGCGCTGCGGGATCTTCCGCCGCGCAGACCCGAGGGACGGCATCCGGCGGCGGTGGCCGGCATCGAGACGGTTTACCTGGAGGAAGCGAACCGGCCGTGCCTGGTGGGGGAACGCACCAATGTCCTCGGCTCCAGACGGTTCAAGCGGCTGATCGCCGAAGGAAAGTACGAGGAAGCGGCGGAAATCGCCAGGGCCCAGGTGAAAAACGGCGCCCAGGTCATCGACGTCTGCCTGCAGGACCCGGACAGGAACGAAGCGGAGGACATGCGGCGGTTTCTGGCCAGCGCCGCGCGGATCGTCAAGGTGCCGTTCATGATCGACTCCACCGATCCCGCCGTCGTCGAACTGGCGCTCAAAATGATCCAGGGCAAATCCATCATCAATTCGATCAACCTGGAAGACGGGGAAGAAAAGTTCGCCCGGATCGCGCCCCTCGTTCACCGGTACGGAGCGGCGGTGGTGGTGGGAACCATCGACGAACGCGGCCAGGCGATTACCCGGGAGGACAAACTGGCCGTGGCACGCCGGTCGTACGAGCTCCTCACGGGCAAATACGGCCTGAAGGCGGAAGACATCATATTCGATCCGCTGGTGTTTCCCGTCGGCACGGGGGATGAGCAGTACATCGGCTCCGCCCGCGAGACCATCGAGGCGATCCGGCTGATCAAGGAAGCCTTGCCGGAGTGCAAGACGATCCTCGGCATCAGCAACGTGTCGTTCGGGCTTCCGGAAGCGGGCCGGGAAGTGCTCAATTCCGTTTTCCTGTACGAATGCACGAAGGCCGGCCTCGACTACGCCATCGTCAACACGGAGAAGCTGGAGCGGTACGCCTCGATTCCGGAAGAGGAACGGCGGCTGGCGGAGAAACTGCTCTACGACACCAGCGGCGAGACGCTGGCCGCCTTCGTGGCCGCCTTCCGGGACAAAACATCCAAAAAGCAAAAAGCCCCGGACGTAGTGCTGCCGCTGGAAGAGCGCCTCGCGCGCCGCGTGGTGGAAGGCAGCAAGGAAGGCCTGTTCGGCGACCTGGACGAAGCGCTTCGCAAGTACGCGCCGCTGGAGATCATCAACGGCCCCCTCATGGCGGGGATGGACGAGGTGGGCCGGCTGTTCAACAACAACGAGCTCATCGTGGCGGAAGTGCTGCAAAGCGCGGAAGTGATGAAAGCGGCCGTGGCGTATCTGGAACCGCATATGGAGAAGGCGGATTCGGCCGTCAAGGGCAAGATGCTGCTCGCCACGGTGAAGGGCGATGTGCACGACATCGGCAAAAACCTGGTGGAAATCATTCTGTCCAACAACGGATACCAGGTGGTCGACCTGGGGATCAAGGTGCCGCCGGAGCGGCTGATCGAGGCGTACCGCGCCGAGAAACCGGACTTCATCGGCTTGTCCGGGCTGTTGGTCAAGTCCGCCCAACAGATGGTGGTGACCGCCCAGGACCTGCGGGGCGCCGGCATCGGCATCCCCATCCTGGTGGGCGGCGCCGCGCTGACCCGCAAGTTCGTGAAGACGCGGATCGCCCCGGAATACGACGGCATCGTGCTGTACGCCAAGGACGCCATGGAAGGGCTGGAGCTGGCCAACCGCCTGTCCGACCCGGCGCAGCGGGAAGCCCTGGAGAAGGAATATTTCGCTTCCCGCGTCCAGGCGCACGGGGAAGGAAGCCCGGAAAAACGGGCGGGCCGGGCCGCCGTGCGTTCTCCGGCCATCGACCCCGACGCGCCCGTCTTTACGCCGCCGGATACCGATCGGCATGTGCTGAGGGACATTCCGCTGTCCCACGTGCTTCCCTACGTCAACTGGCAAATGCTGCTCGGCCACCATCTCGGGCTGAAGGGTAACGTGGAGCAGCTGCTCGCGGCGGGCGACGAAAAGGCGGTCCGGCTCCGGGAAACGGTGGACGCCGTCATCGCCGAAGCGGAGAAGAACGGCTGGCTCAGACCGCAGGCGGTGTACCGGTTCTTCCCGGCGCAGTCGGACGGCAACGACATTCTGGTATACGATCCGGACGACCCGTCCCGCGTGCTCAAACGGTTTTCCTTCCCCAGGCAGCCGGCCGAACCGTATCTGTGCATCGCCGATTTCCTGAAATCGGCGGACAGCGGCGTCATGGACTACGTCGGCTTTTTCGTCGTGACCGCGGGCCACGGGGCGAAGGAGCAGGCGAACCGCTGGAAAGAGGAAGGGGATTACCTGAGATCCCACGCGCTCCTGGCGGCGGCGCTGGAAGTGGCGGAGGCGGCGGCGGAGCGGACCCATCAGCTCATGCGGGACATCTGGGGATTCCCGGATCCTCCCGGCATGACGATGAAACAGCGTTTTGCCGCCCAGTATCAGGGCATCCGGGTTTCCTTCGGATATCCCGCCTGCCCGAACCTGGAGGACCAGGCGCTCCTGTTCGAGTTGCTGCATCCGGAGGATATCGGCGTGCAGCTGACGGAAGGATACATGATGGATCCGGAAGCCTCGGTGTCGGCCATGGTCTTCGCCCACCCGCAGGCGCGATACTTTAATGTTATGAATGATTAATGACATTAAATATTAAACCAAATGATAACCCCCTCCGGGCGCCGCGCGCGGCGGCAATGTTCCGGCAGGGGGTTCGGCTTTCAAAAGGCGGCGCCGGACCGCGGCTGTCCCGGCATTCAACGGCCGGGCTTGAGCCGGACCGGCGCTCCGGGACCGGTTCCGTTCCGAATCTTACGGCTGATCTTCGTTTCGGGCGCGCCGGGCGCGGGCTTCGTCCTTGATCTCTTCGCGCAGGCCGCGGATGCTCTCGCGGCGGCGCATGTTTTTCTCGTTGATGGCCTGGATTTCTTCCGGCGCCAGCTCTTCCGCGTGTTCCGTCAGATATTCTTCCGCTTCCTCGAGATTCTCGATGGTGTTTTGCACCATTTTCTGCAGCTTCTCCACGTTGTCGGACCGGTCGTCCGGTTTGGCCATGGGTGCACCTCCTTTTCGACGGATCGTCCGGAGCCGGGTTTCCGGCGGCGGACCGGGCGGGCTTTTCGCGCGGGAACTTCCCCGTTCTCCCGTGAAGTCCGCGGATCTGCCGGTACCTTTCCGGGGTTGCCTGCCCCTTTAGTGCCGGTTCCCGCCGCGGAAACGGCCCGGTTTGCGGAATGGAAGGATCGTTCCCGCATAGGTTGCCGGATACTGCCGGTTTTTATGCGGCTGCAAGAGGCACCCGCCATGCCGGCGGACCAGGGAATCCGCCGCCATTTTCCCGGGAAAGCGCAGGAGCCGACAGGGCGTGTCGCAACGGAGACGCGGGAAGGGAATCTCGGCGGAAGGGCCGCCTCCTTTCGATCCCGTTTGGCAAATTGGGACACGCCGCGGGAATTGCATGGCGAACATACATTCTGTACAATGGAATCATGATCAGGCCTGCAAGGGAGCGGATCAGGGTGAACCGATGGACCGGCCGGGCGGCTTCGGTGGAGGAGTGGATCGCCGATTTCCGCCGCCGCCCCGAGTTCATGGCGAACGTGACGCATTGGCATACCACGCCGGCGCGGCCCGCGCGGACGGCGCCGTTTCCGGAGGAGCTGCACCCGAAGCTGGCCGGCGGGCTCGGCCGCAAGGGCATCGCCAGCCTGTACACGCACCAGGCGGAAGCCTTCTCGGCGGCCCGTGCCGGGGAACACTTCGTCGTGGTGACGCCCACCGCCTCCGGCAAGACGCTGTGCTATAACCTGCCGGTGCTCCAGCGCATTCTGGAAGACGACAGCGCGCGGGCGCTTTACCTGTTTCCGACCAAGGCCCTGGCCCAGGACCAGGTGGCGGAACTGCAGGAACTGGCCAATCTGATGGACGTGGACATCAAGACCCATACCTACGACGGGGACACGCCTCCCGAGGTCCGGCGGGTGGTCCGCCTGGCGGGCCACATCGTGGTCACCAATCCGGACATGCTGCACAGCGCCATCCTGCCCCATCACACGAAATGGGTCAAGCTGTTCGAAAACCTGAAATACGTGGTCATCGACGAATTGCATGCGTACCGCGGCGTGTTCGGAAGCCATGTGGCCAACGTCATCCGCCGGCTGAAGCGGATCTGCCGGTTCTATGGCAGCCGCCCGCAGTTCCTGTGCGCCTCGGCCACGATCCGCAATCCGAAGGAACACGCGCAGCGCCTGCTGGAAGAGCCGGTCCGCCTGATCGATGACAACGGGGCGCCTTCGGGCGAGCGGCATTTCGTGTTTTACAATCCGCCCCTCGTGAACCGGCAGCTCGGCATCCGCGCGAGCAGCGTGCTGGAGACGCAGAAGATCGCGGCCGATCTGCTCAGGAGCGGCATCCAGACCATCGTGTTCGCCCGCAGCCGGGTGCGGATGGAGATTTTGCTGACCTATCTGCAGGAACTGATACGGAAGGATTTCGGACCCAAGACGATCCGCGGCTACCGGGGCGGCTATCTGCCCCGGCAGCGAAGGGAAATCGAACGCGGCTTGCGCTCGGGGGAAATCCGCGGCGTCGTCAGCACGAACGCCCTGGAACTCGGCATCGACATCGGCGAGTTGCAGGCGTGCGTGATCAACGGCTATCCGGGTTCCGTGGCCAGCACGCTGCAGCAATCCGGACGGGCCGGCCGCCGGCGCGGCAGCTCCGTCACGATTCTGGTGGCGGGAAGCAATCCCCTCGACCAGTTTCTCGTGCGCCATCCGGAGTTCTTTTTCGGCCTGACCCCGGAAGAAGCGCGCATCGATCCGGACAACCTGCTGATCCTGCTGGATCAGCTGAAGTGCGCCGCATACGAACTGCCCTTTGAGGCGGGGGAGACGTTCGGCGCGGAATCCCTGGAAGACATGCTGGAGTTCCTGGCGCAGGAACGGGTCGTCCACCGGGCAGGGAACCGCTGGCACTGGATGGCGCAGGCGTTTCCCGCGAACAACGTGTCCCTGCGCACCGCCGCTCCGGAAAACTTCGTCATCATCGACATCACGGAAGGGCACAGGGTCATCGGCGAGGTGGACCGCTTCAGCGCGCCGACTCTCATCCACGAAGAGGCGATTTACATTCATGAAGGCGTGCAATACCAGGTGGAGAAACTGGACTATCCCGAGAAGAAAGCTTACGTCCGGCAGGTGAATGTGGATTATTTCACCGATGCCAACGTGGCGGTGGACCTGAAAGTGCTGCACGCCGACCTGGAGGAAGCGGACGGGCCGCTCTCCCGGCAATACGGGGAAATCGCCGTCACCGCGCGGACGACCGTTTTCAAGAAAATCCGCCTGCGCACCCACGAAAACATCGGTTCCGGCCCGATCCATCTGCCGGAGGAAGAACTCCACACCTCCGGCTGCTGGTTCGCCTTTGCCGATGAAGCCTTCGGGGGGCGAAACGAAACCGAACGGCAGACGGCCCTGATGGGCGTGTCCAATGTCCTCGGGCGGCTCGCGTCGCTGCATCTGATGTGCGATCCGTTCGACATTCGGGTGGTGCCGCAGGTCAAGGCGGTGCACACGAAACGTCCGACCATCTTTTTCTACGACCGCTATCCCGGAGGAATCGGGCTCAGCCGAAAGCTGTTCGACCTCTATGCGGAACTGTTCCGGGAAGGAGAGCGCCTCATCGCCGGCTGCGGCTGCGAAAACGGCTGCCCCTCCTGCGTCGGTCCCGCCGATGAAACCGGCGAAAGGGGCAAGGAACTGGCGTTGGAGCTTATTCGCCGCGCGCTGTCGGAGGTGCCGGCATGAGCGCCCTGCGGGAACGGCTGATGCGCCTGGGGGCCGCGGGAAGGACGGGGGGAGGAGACCTGTCGGCGCGGCCGGAAGAACGGGGGCGCGGGACAGCCGTTGTTGACAAGGCGGGGATCGCCGGGACCGTCCCGGTTCAGGACGCGGCAGGAAGGGAAGACGGCTGGCGGGCGCTCGGCGCCGCCACGGCGCGCAACGATTGGGGCGCTTTCCTTCTTCGCCGCCGGGCGTACCCCTCCGGCCACCGGCACGGCCGTCACCGGCTGGGCGATCTGGAATGGGCGCTGCCGCTCCTCGCCCCGGTCACGGAACGGCAAAACCGCCGCGCTCCGGTTCCGTCCGCCCGTCCCCCCGGCGCGGAAGCGGTCCTTTTTCTCGATCTGGAAACCACGGGGCTCGGCGTCGGGACGGGGAATTTTCCCTTCCTGATCGGCCTTGCCTATATGGAAAGCGGCACCTTCCGCGTGGAGCAATTGTTCATCCGCCATCCCGGAGAAGAGCCGGCGGCGCTTGCGCATCTGCTGGACCGGCTGCGGGACCGGACCCACCTGGCCACCTTTAACGGCCGTGCCTTCGACTGGCCGCTGCTGACGAGCCGGTTCGTCCTGAACGGCTGGCGGCCGACCGGGGACGGCCCCCTTCATCTCGACCTGTTGCCGCCGTCCCGCGCCCTGTGGCGCCACGCGTTGGCGTCGTGCCGGCTGTCGGCCATCGAAGAGCACCGTCTGGGCATCGAGCGCGAAGACGACATTCCGGGAGCGCTCGCCCCGACGTTTTATTTCCGATACCTGGAGGACGGCGATCCCGCGCATGTGGCGGGGGTGCTCGCCCACAACGAACGGGATTTGCTGGCGCTGGCTTCCCTGGCGGTGCACCTGGGGCGGTTGGCCGGGGGAATGGCGGACCCGGGGGAAACGGCGGAATGGACGGCGGCGGAGCTCATGGGCGCCGCCGCCTGGCTGGACGCCCACGGACGTCCGGAGCAGGCCGATCCGCTGTACCGGGAACTCGGCGGAAGGGACGAGCCCGGCATGTTCCGCTGGTTGATGGCGGCGGCGGAACGCTGGAGACGCCTCGGGCGGTTCGACGAAGCGGTGCCGCTCTGGGAAAAGGCCGCGGCGATCGCGGAGCGGTCGGCGGTTCCGGTGCCGGATGCGCACATCCGGCTCGCTGTCTATCACGAACACCGCCGCAAGGACCCGGCCGCGGCGCTGGTTTACGCGGAACGGGCGCTTGCGCTGTCCGCCGCCCTGCCGCCGTCACGCGGCTTTTCCCGCGCCCCGCGGGAAAGGGAGGAAATCCGGCGGCGGGTGGAACGGCTCCGCCGCAAACTTGCCGCAAACCGTGACTGATCCCCTTCTCTGAGGTATAATGTTACGGACGAGCGACATCTGGGAAGGGAAGACCACGCATGCCGGAATGGCCCGAGATGGAACATTACCGCAGAAGGCTCGGCGATCTCGTCTGCGGTGTACATATAACGGACGCCGTCGTGCATCAGCCCCGCGCCATCAACGCGGAACCCGAAGAATTCGAACGAGCCCTGCAAAGCCGCCGCATTCTGTTCGTGGAACGGCGGGGCAAGTATCTGCTGTTTCATCTGGACGACGGATACCGGCTGGTGCTGTATCTGGCGCAGGGGGGCTATCTTCGCCACGGGCCGGAGAGGGACAAGCTGGACGCCCGTTTTGCGGTCATCATCGGTTTCACGGACGGAAACCGCCTGTTTTTCCGCATTCCCGCTTCCGGTTTTCTGCATTGGATGCCGGCGAAGGCGGCTGCGGAATCGCTGAAGTTCCTCGGGCCGGAACCGTTTGACCCCCGTCTGGACGACAACGCGTTCGCCGCGGCGCTGGCCGGCGGGCGCGGGGTTCTCCGGCTGGCGCTTGCCAACCAGCGCATCATCGCCGGCATCGGGGGCCGCTACGCGGACGAAATTTGCCATCAGGCGGGGATTTCTCCCCTGGCGGTGCCGGCCGATTTGTCCCTCGAAGCGCGGCGCAGCCTGTTCAGGGCCATGCGGCTGGTCCTGCAGGAAGCGGTGGATGCCGGCGGCTGCATGGACAAACCGCTGCACGACGGCGATGACCTGACCGGAGGCTACCGGTCCCGGCTGCGCGTGCACGGTCGGGAAGGGCAGGCGTGTCCCCGCTGCGGCGGCACGATCCGGCGGGAGACGGTCTCGTCCCGCCACGTCTACTTTTGCCCGGACTGCCAGAAATTCGACTGACGGAACGGAGCGCTTGAACATGGCCGGCGTCATGGCGGGCGGTCATCTGAGCATCCGCAAGGGCTACGAATCGGCGGCGAAGACGGCGGCGCGGATGGGGATGGGCGCGTTCCAGTACTTTCCGAAAAACCCCCGCAGCCTGCGCGTGAAGGCTTTCGACCCGCGGGACGCCGCCGCGTGCCGGGCCTTCTGCCGGGAGAAGGGCATCGTGTCCGTGGCGCACGGGCCTTATCCCGTCAATCCCGCCGCGGACCCGGCCGGCGCGGAAGCGTCGGTGCGCTGCGTGCTGAACGATCTGGCCGTCGCCGAAGCCTGTGGCTCCATCGGCGTGGTGGTGCATTTCGGCTCGTGGCGGGGAAGCGATCCCCTGCAGGGATACCGCAACGTCATCGCATGGCTTGACCGCGTGCTGGAAGAGTGGCCGGGACAGGCCAGGCTGCTGCTCGAGAACGAAGCGGGAGACAGGGGCCCGTTCGGCACGACGCCGGAAGAGCTGGCGCAAATCCGCGCGTTGTGCAAAAGGCCCGAGGCGGTGGGCTTCTGTCTGGACATCTGCCACCTTTTCGCCAGCGGGGAGTGGAACGGGAGAAACGGTGACGAGTTCGCCGGACGGGCGCGCGAGTCGGGTTATTTCGCGGCCCTCGCCGCGGTGCACTGCAACGATTCGCCGCATCCGTGCGGTTCCCGGCGGGACCGCCACGCGCCGGCGGGCGAAGGGCGGATCGGCGAAGAAGGGTTCCGCGACCTTCTGCGCCTGCCGGAGATCCGCCGCGCGGCGCTTCTTTTGGAAACCCCCTCCATGGAAGGCCATCCGTACGCGGGGCAGCTGGCCTTTTTGCGGCGCTTGTGCGAGGAGGAAAGCGATTGATCCACGTGTTTCTTGACGATCTGCGTCCCTGTCCGGAGGGCTTCGTCCCGGCGCGCACGGCGGAGGAGTGCGTGACGCTGCTTCTGGAATGCGACGTCGGCGTGCTGTCCCTCGATTATGAGCTGGGGCCGGGAAGCGCAACCGGCATGGCGGTCGTGGAAAGCATGATCGTCCATCGCCGCTTTCCCCGGGAAGTGTACGTGCATTCGTCCAGTCCCATGGGAAGGCGCGGATGCTGAAGGCCCTGCGGGACGCGGCGCCGCCGGATACCGCCATCCACGACGGTCCGGTGCCGGAGACGGTTCGCCGGGCCATCGCCGAAGGAAAGTGGCAGGCCGGTCCATCAACCGCACGACGGGAGGAACGGACATGATCCATCTGCATCAGCTGACGTGGCGCCGCGAAGACCGGCAGATCCTGAAAGGCGTCGACCTTCACATCGGGAAGGGCGAGCGCTGGGTGCTGCTCGGCCGCAACGGCTGCGGAAAAACGACGGTGCTGGAGATGATCTGCGGGTATCTGTTTCCCACGACGGGCAGGGTGGAAGTGCTCGGCCACGTCTACGGCACCGTGGATCTCCGCGAGCTGCGCAAGCGCATCGGCTACATCGGCCCGTCCCTCGTGGAAAAGTTCACCCTCCGCGATCCGGTGTGGGAGATCGTGGCCGGCGGACTTTTCGCCTACTTGCGCATCTACGAAAAGGTGGATGACGAGGTTTACCGGCGCGCGCTGGAGGAGCTGGCCCGCGTGAGGCTTAAAGACAAGGCGCATCAGCCCTTCGGCACGCTTTCCCAGGGGGAGCGGAAGAAGGCGCTGCTCGCCCGGACGATGATGGCGAATCCCGATTTGCTCATCCTGGACGAACCCTGCGCCGGCCTGGACCCCTATGAACGCGAAAAGTTCCTCGAAGCCCTGGGGGAAATGGCGCGAGGCGACCTCACCATTCTGTACGTTACCCACCATGTGGAAGAAATCGTGCCGCTGTTCACCCATGTCGCCCTCATGGCCGACGGACGGATGCTGGCGGCCGGGCCGAAACGGGAAGTGCTGACGCCGGAGGCCCTGGGCGAAACCTACGGGCTTACGGTGTCGATCACCTGGGAGGACGGCCGCCCGTGGATGCGCGTCGGCAAGCCGGTCCGGCAAGGGGCGGGCGGCTGATGGCCGCGTTTGTGGGCACGGCCAATCCGGGTTACGCGGCGGCGGCCATGGAAGAGGTGCGCCGGGCGGATCCGAAGGTCCGCATGAAGGGCCTTTCGCCCGACGGAGACGCGTTCCTCATCGAAGCGCCGGACGCGCCGGACGGAGGCGAAGCCGCCTGGATGGCGATGATCCGGAAACGGGAGCCGGTGTTTCTCCGGCATCTGTTTCCCGTCCACGCGGAAGCGGACCTGTTGGCGGGTGAAGAATCCGCGGTCCGTTCCGTCGCCGGCTTTGCGGCGTCCCTCTCCGGCCGCGCTCAGGACCGGAAAATCGCCGTGCAATTCCGCAAAAGCCCGGACAGCCCGCTGTCCCTGCCGGCGGCGCGAGAGGCGGCTTCGGAAGCCCTCGCCGCCGCGGGAGCGGAAATTGTCCCGCGGGACGCGAACTGGATTCTTTCGGGTTTCGCCTCGAAAAACACCCTTTACCTGGGCGTCTCCAGGCCGGAGGACAATCTGTCCGACTGGCCGGGGGGCGCCATGCGTTTTCGCCGGGAGGAAGGCCTCGTCTCCCGGGCGGCGTTCAAGCTGCTGGAAGCGGAGCGCACGTTCCGGCTGCCGCTGGATCGAACCGTCCACGCCCTCGATCTCGGCGCCGCGCCCGGCGGCTGGACGTCGGTGATGCTTCAGCGCGGCGCCCGTGTGACAGCCGTCGACCCGGCGGAGTTGCATCCATCGCTGGCCGGCCATCCCCGCCTGCGCCACATCCGCCGCAACGCCGCCGAGGTGTCGTTTCCGCCCGGATCCTTTGATCTTCTCCTTTGCGACATCAGCCGGGATCCGCTTCGCACCTGCCGCATCGTTTGCTCCCATGCCGATGCGCTGGCCGCGGGCGCGCCGGCCGTGGTGACCGTCAAGCTGACGGACCGGAGGCCCTTCGGACTCATCGCCAAAGTGACGGAAAGCTACGAGGCCCGTTTCGACATCCGGCATGTCAAGCAGCTGTTCCACAACCGGGACGAAGTCACGCTGGTGATGCGGAAAAGGGCGTAAGGTTCCCGGTCTGGCGGCGCGGAACGTTTTTCTTCCCGGGGATTCCGTAAAATGGAAGTTGAGTCATCTCCGGGAACCCGTTACAATGAATATTGGAAAATGTCAAACGAAACCGAGCCGCCGGGAAAGCATCCCGCACCGCCTGAAAGCGCGCTGGGCGCGATTTTCGACGGTGCTTTTTTTGTCCGGCGCGTAACGCGTGCATGAATCCCGCGGCCGCTGGAGGGATGAGCCGCTTGAACCTGGACGGGAGAACGGTGATCGGCGGAAGATACCGGATCGTCGCGCCCTTGGGGCGAGGCGGCATGGGCCGCGTGTTTCTGGCGGAGGATTTGCGCCTCGGCCGCAAGAGGCGCGCGGTCAAGTTCGCCTGGCCCCTTCCCGGGGAGAGCGGCGAATTCGTCCGCGAGGCGCGGATGCTTTGCGAGCTGCGGCATCCGCTGCTTCCGGAGATCGTGGATTATTTTCCGCCGGCAGACGGGCGTCCGGCTTGCATCGTCATGGAATATGTCGAAGGGGAGACCCTTGCGGAACGCTTTGTCCGGTGCGGCCGGCGCCTGCCCTTCCGGCGGGTGCTGAGGTGGCTTGCGCAGCTTGCGGACGTGCTCGCGTATCTGCATGCCCGGCAGCCGCCCGTCGTGTTCCGCGATCTCAAGCCTTCCAATATCGTGATCGACGCGGCGGACCGCGCCGTGCTGGTGGATTTCGGCATCGCCCGCAAGGATCTGCCGGAGAAGCCGTCCGACACGGTGAGCTTCGGCACGCCGGGCTTTGCCGCTCCGGAGCAGCTGCGCGGAGGGCCGTCCGGTCCGAAAGCCGATCTGTACGCATTTGGCGCGCTGGCCTATTATCTTCTTTCCGGCGGAGAGCAGGCCCGTCGAAGGGGAGCCGGCTGGAAGGACCGCCTGCGCGCGGCGGGAGCGCCTGAGCCCTTCGTCGTCCTTCTGGAACGGCTGCTTGCGGATGATCCGGCGGACCGGCCCGCCGGGGCGGAAGAAGTGCGCGCCACTTTGGAGGATCTCGCCGCCGCGTCCGGCGAAGCCCCGCACCCTGACGCGGAACCGCCCGAGTCCGGCGGCCCGCGTATCGTGGCGGTGCTGCCCGCCTATCCGGGCGCCGGAGCGACTTTCGCCGTCTTCAGCCTGTCCGCGGCGCTTTCCCGGCGCGGGTGGACCCATGCCGTCTCCGAATGTCCCGGCGCCTGGCCGGAACATTACGAGCTGCTGCACGGGGCGCGGCGGATGCCCCGGCGCGCCGTCTTCGCCCCGCCGGACGGCCGCGGGCCCGCCGGGCCGGTGTGGCGCAAGGGCTGCGCGGCGTATTTCCCGCTGCCCCCGGACGTCCCGCCGGTCCAAGATCCGCAGCCGGCGTTTTTTCTCTGGCTGCGGCGGCTGGATGTGCCGCTGGTGCTGCTGGACGGTTCGGGCGCGTGCGACGCCCCGGCCCGGGCCGCCAGACTGGCCGAAGCGGCGGACGAACTCGTGATCGTGGCCGACTGCGCGCCGTCGAAATGGAACGAAAGCCGCCGGGACGCGTTGCGGGCCGCAGTCGTCTACGCGCTTGAAAAAGGAATCCCCGTGCACTGGGTGGGCAACCGGGACCAGCCGTTTGACAGCCGCCGGAACTGGCTGGAGCTTTTCCCCGTGCCGCCAGCGGTCCTGTTGCCGCAATTTCCGCCGGCCGATGCGGCGGACGCTGTATGGAAGGGCACGGCCGTGCCGGAGGCTCCTTCGCACGCGGAAGCGATGGAGCGGGCGTGGCGCGTGCTTTTGGACCGGTGGACAGGCCTCTTTCGGCCGAAGGATGCGCCGGGCGCTTTCTCAATGGTACAATAGGGACAGGACAAGAGCCGGCGGCGGATGAGAGGTGAACGAACCATGAGCCTGACGGACGCCAGGGAGAAAGAAAGCATTCTGATCATCGAAGACGAGGAAGGCATCGCCCGCATCCTGCAGCTGGAACTGGACCATGAAGGCTACCGCACCGGGCTTGCCCGGGACGGCCGAACCGGCATCGAGATGGCGCTGTCCGGCGAATGGGACCTGATCCTTCTGGACGTGATGCTGCCGGAGCTCAACGGCATCGAGGTGCTTCGCAGGCTGCGCCAGCACGACCAGCGGGTGCCGGTGATCCTGCTCACCGCCCGCAACACCGTGCCGGACAAGGTGAGCGGCTTCGAGCACGGCGCCAACGATTACGTGACGAAGCCTTTCGCCATGGAAGAGCTTCTGGCGCGGGTGCGCAACCTCCTGCGCATTTTCCGGCAGAAGCGGGAAGGGACGTCCGAGGATACGCTGCGCGTGGCCGATCTCACCATCGAGCTTATCAGCCGCAAGGTGTACCGCAAGGACCATCTGATCGAGCTTACGCCGAGGGAATATGAACTTTTGCTCTACCTGGCCCGGAACAAAAACAAGGAAATGACAAGGGAAGAAATCCTGACGGACGTATGGGGCTACGAGTTCATCGGCGACACGAACGTGGTCGACGTGTACATCCGGTATCTCAGGCAAAAGATGGACAAGGGGTACCGGCACAAGCTGATCCATACCGTCCGCGGCGTCGGCTACATGCTGAAGGAGCCCGACAAATGACGCTCCGCACGCGCTTTACGCTGTTCACGATTTTCTGGTTCATTTTCATCCTGATCTTCTACAACATTTTCGTCTACTTTTTCGTCATCAGGGTGACGACGCGCAGCGAGCTGCAGCTGCTCTCCAGCAAGGTGGAGCTGGTGCGGGACGCCCTGCGCGAAAACGGCGTCGCCGTGAGGGACCCTTCGCTTCTTCGGGACCTGTATGCCGCCAATGAAATGATCCGGGTGGTCGACGCAAACGGCAACGTGATCAACCAGGTGGGGTATGACCAGGAGCTGCTGTCGATCCCGCCTTTCGGTCAGCGTTCGGCTTACTCCGAAGCCACCATGCTGAGCGGCCACCGGGTCATTTTGCGTTCCGCGCCCCTTTACGAAATGGGCCAATATGTCGGCGCCGTGGAAGCGGCCCGGCGGCTGGTTGCCCTGGACAGCTACCTGCAGATTCTGGTGGTGGTGCTTTCCGTCACCACGGCCGGGGCCATCGTGTTCGCCATCTTCGGCACGTACTGGTTCACCAGCCGCCTCACGGGGCCGATCTCGCAGATGGTGCAGACGATGCGGGAAATCGACCGAAGCGGCAAGCTGCGCAAGGTGCAACTGGCGGGCAAGGAAGAATCGGTGGAACTCCGGCAGCTCATTCGCGCGTTCAACCAGATGATCGAACGGCTGGACCGCACGTTCGAACGGCAAAAACAGTTTGTGGCCGACGCGTCCCACGAGCTGAAGACGCCCCTCACCGTCATCGGCAGTTATGCGGACATGCTGAAACGCTGGGGCAGGCATGACGAGAAAATCCGGGAGGAGGCGATCGAGGCCCTGGTCCGCGAAACGGAACGCCTGCGCAAGCTGATCCAGTCCATGCTCATGCTGGCGGAATCGGAAGAGGAAGGCTGGCTGCACCCGGGCAAGTTCAATCTGACCGCGCTGGCGCGGGAGATGGGGCAGACCCTCGGCAAGGCGTTCGGACGGGAGATCCGCGTGCGCGCCCCCGATCACGTCTGGATGTACGGCGATCGGGACAAGATCGGCCAGATGATGGTCATCCTGCTGGACAACGCCATCAAATACAGCAAAGAACCGATCGACATCCGCATCCGGAGCGACCGTTCCGGCATCGGGCTGGAAGTGACCGATTACGGCATCGGCATTCCCGAAAGCGAGATTCCGTTTCTTTTTGAACGCTTTTACCGGGTGGACACGGCCCGGCACCGTTCCACGGGGGGCAGCGGCCTCGGGCTGTCCATCGCCAAGCGGATCATCGATCTGCACGAAGGGACGGTGGACGTGTTCAGCAAGCCGGGCAAGGGAACGACGGTGTCCATCCGTTTTCCCCGCAAGGCTTTGCGCCAGCAGGTCCCGGACGCTACGTCCGGCCGCCCGGAAAACCGGATGAATGCCTCCGCGGCCTCCGCGCAGGCCCTGCCCCCGGCGGAAAACAACAGCCCCGCACCGTCGGATGATGCGGGGCCGAAATCCGAAGCCGCGGGACCGAAACCCGCGGCCGGGGAAGCCGCGGCTCCGGAGTCCGGGGTCACAGAACCCGGCGGGCCGTCTTATAGTGACTCTTCCAGTACGACGAATTCAGGTTCGAATACGTGACGCCGGGCTTGCCGTACGTATGGAGAATTTTGCCGTTTCCGGCGTAGACGGCGACGTGTCCGATCTGGTTGCCGGTTCTGGCGGTGGTGAAGAACACGAGGTCGCCTTTTTTCAGGTTGGACTTGGACACGTAAACCCCCTTGGTCGCCTGGGCCTTCGACGTGCGCGGCAATTTGACGCCGTATTTGCCGAAAATGTATTGCGTGAAGCTGGAGCAGTCGAAGGCGTAGGTGACGCCCGACGGAGCGCCGAACTTGTAAGGGGTGCCGAGGAATTTGTGACCGAGGGCGAGGATTTTGTCGGCCTTCGTCGCCGCGGAGGCGGCAGGAGCCTGTCCGATCGCCGACATGCCCGCGAAGGCGACCGTCATCCCGAGCATGAGGGCGATCAGTTTGCGCGAAAACGTCCAGCGAAGTTGCACAAATTGCATGAAATGATTCCGCTCCTTTCGTGGTAGTCGCCTCACTCCTTGCAGGTTGAAGTATAGCACGGCCGCGCTTTCATACTTTTTTCCAACTAAAAAACAATTGCCGATGCGGCAAGAAAAAAAGCGTTTTCTTAAAATCAAATGATAGATTTCTCATTCAATCCCGGCTGCGGATGACGAGCAGAAGCCCTTCGCCCACCGTGATGGTGCCCGAGACCCGTTCCAGTTCGTTGCTGACGCCGAGGGACCAGCCGAGCTTCAGGACGGCGTTTCGCAGCGGATAGCGGAACCCCTCCAGCGTCACCCCGCGCACCTCCGGCGTGAGGGGAAGCAGGGATACATACCTGAAACCGTCTTCGGCGTCGATCCGGACACGGTCCGCGCACAGGCGGATGTCGTTGTTTTCGTCGGCGACGATGAGCTCGGAACCGGCATCGTGCGCCTGTTTCAGCAGATGGACATTGGCCAGGCTGTGGTCGAAGCGCGAGCCGATGGCCCCCCACAGCACAATGCGTTCAAAACCGCGGCGCAGGGCCTCGCGCACCGCCATCTCGCTGTCCGTCAGATCCTTGGCCACGGGATCGCAGTCGCGGTATTCGGCCGCGGCGGCACGGATCGCTTCTTTCTCTTCTTCGGTGACGGAATCGAAGTCGCCGATGGCCAGGTGGGGCGGGAAGCCCGATTTCAGCAAAAAAAGCGCGCCGCTGTCGACGCCGATGCGGAAATCATCCGGCCGGATCGTCCTCAGCGCCCGCGCGCCCAGGACGCCGCCGGCAAAAATGAGCGCCCTGTGAAACATCGCAACCAGCTTCTTTCGTTTCAAGTGACTGTAGAAGACCGCACCATCGGACCTGCGGCCAAAAACTAGTATAGCACGCTCCGCGCATCCTGCGGAAATTCCCGGGAGTGGGTCGGTTGGGAATCTTCGAGATTCTGGGTTTGGCAGGAACCGTCGCCTTCGCGGTCTCCGGCGCCATTGTGGCGATGGAGGAAGAGTACGATATCCTGGGCGTGTTCGTGCTTGGCATGGCCACCGCCTTCGGCGGCGGGATCGTGCGCAACCTGCTGATCGAAATCGATATGTCGGTATTCTGGAGCCAGGGGCTCTATCTGGGGGCGGCGGCGCTGGCCATCCTGATCGTGTTCCTCCTCCCGCCGCCGTTCATTACGCAATGGATGAGGGCGCTCGTGTTTTTCGACGCCATCGGGCTGGCGGCGTTCGCCGTGCAGGGCGCCATGTACGCGGTGGACAAGGCGTTTCCCGTCACCGCCGTCATGGTGGCGGCCATGCTGACGGGCATCGGCGGCGGGATGATCCGCGACCTTCTGGCCGGGCGCAAGCCTCTCGTGCTGCGGGACGAAATCTACGCCCTGTGGGCCCTTTTGGCCGGGCTCGCCATCGGCCTCCTGAAGCTGCGCGACATGTGGGAACTGCTTGCGGTGTTTGCGCTCGTGGTGCTTTTCAGAATGCTGTCGGTGCACTACAGATGGAGGCTGCCGCGTCGCTCGCTGCGTTCCGGCGGCGCCGGCGGTTCCGGCTCCGGCGGGGAAGGATGAGGCGGATGCATGCGGCCGTCGGCCGGCGATGCAAAGGCTCCGCTTCGGTGGGCGGACGGGAGCTTCGGTTGGCGGGTGAAAGCTTTGGTTGGCGGGCGGGAGCTTCGGTTGGCGGCAGAAATTCCAAAGCGCAGTTGATTGAGGCGTTCCAGGCGTTGCGCGGAATCCGGCACCGTTTGCTTCCACTCACCCACTCGGCTGATGGCCTTTTTGGGCTCGACCAAAAACATTCATAACAGCAGCGACAAAAATGCCATTATTTTGGCCTGAAAACGGGGTTTCAGGCAAAATAACGGCATTTTGTGCGATTAAATTGGAAAAACCTGTGCGAATTCCGGAAAATCGGCTGAAAATAATGTCACGAATGTCGCAAAATGCCCCGAACTGCTTTGAAAACGGAAAAATAATGGCACTTTTGTCGCAATTCGCGGCAGGTTTCCCATTCCGGCATTGTCGGCTGAGGGCAGGGCCGCCGACGCCCGGAGGCGCCGGCGGTTTTTGCATGGCCGGTTGCCGGTGAAACCTTGCCGCTTTCTTTTTCAGCCTCGCCATGCCGGCCGGGAGTGGCCGGTGGATTCGCGCCATTTCGTTTTCCGGCGGCTCTTCGTTCTGTGTCCGAACTTCGGACGGTTCATGCATGCGGGAGTGCTTGGTTGGGAAAAACAAAGGAGGCAGGAGTTACTGTATTATATTATTAAATATACTGTTACAAATACATAGAACATTTCAATATCCGATCAATTTGAAAATAAATAGGTTTTTACTTTGACCAAATGAATATAACAGAAGTATAATGAATATCAAACAGGCTCCTTTTTCGTCATTGAAAAGAGGTGAATCCTCATGGGCAAAGCGATCATCGACAGGCCGGCCGCGGGGAGCGTGCTCGCCGGGCCCCATGTCGTGGAAACGAAACCCGTGGAGCCGCTGCGCATTCTCGCGCCGGACGGCAACCTTCTTCGGCCGGACCTCATGCCGCGGCTGGCCGGCGAAGAATTGAAAGAACTGATGCGCCGGATGGTGTTCACCCGGGCTTGGGACGAGCGGGCGGTCAACCTGGGCCGGCAGGGACGGCTCGGTTTCTACGCGCCGGTATCCGGGCAGGAAGCGTCCATGATCGGCAGCGAGTTCGCCCTGAACCGGGACGATTTTATTTGCCCGGGCTACCGCGACATGCCGCAGATCGTCTGGCACGGACTGCCCATGCACCAGGCGTTTCTGTATTCGCGCGGACACCAGCACGGCGGAAGAATCCCGGAGGATGTCCACGTATTGATGCCGCAAATCATCATCGGCGCCCAGCTGCTGCATGCGAACGGCGTCGCCATGGCGTTCAGGCTCAGAAACGAGCGGCGCGTGGTCATTACCTATACGGGCGACGGCGGCTCTTCGGAAGGGGACTTCTATGAGGCGCTGAATTTTGCCGGCGTGTTCCGTTTGCCCGTGATCTTCTTCGTGCAAAACAACGGTTACGCCATCACGACGCCGTTCACCCGGCAGACGGCGGCCTTGTCCATCGCGCACAAGGCGATTGCGGCGGGAATTCGCGGCGTGCGGGTGGACGGCATGGACGTGCTGGCGGTCTACGCGGCGACGAAGGAAGCGGCGGAACTGGCGCGCGGCGGGGACGGGCCGACGCTCATCGAGGCGGTCACCTACCGGTACCGTCCGCATTCGATGGCCGACGATCCCTCGAAGTACCGGACCAAAAGCGAAGAGGAAGAATGGAACCGGCTCGATCCGCTGGTCCGTTTCGGACGGTTCCTGGAAGCGAAAGGGCTTTGGTCGGAAGAGGAAACGGCAAACGTCCGCGAGGAAGCCAAACGGACGGTGAACGAGGAAATCCGGAAAGCCGAGCAGACGGAGAAAATGACCGTGCCGGGCCTGATCGATTCGATGTTCGAGCGGACGCCGCCGCATCTGGAAGAACAGAAAGCGGAATTTGTGTGACGGATTGGCCGCGGGGTTGGAGGAGGGATACGGCATGGCGCAAATGAACATGAAGGAAGCGATCCGCGACGCGCTTCGCACCGAGCTGGCGCGGGACCCGAACGTGCTCGTGTTCGGGGAGGACGTCGGCAAGGCCGGCGGCGTGTTTCGCGTGACGGAAGGGTTGCAGGCGGAATTCGGCGAACACCGGGTGTTCGACACGCCGCTGGCGGAATCGGCCATCGCCGGACTGGCGGTCGGTCTCGGAACCCAGGGTTTTCGGCCGGTCGCGGAAATCCAGTTTGTCGGGTTCATTTTCGAGGCGGCGGACCAGATGTTCGTGCAGGCGGCGCGGATGCGCTACCGTTCCGGCGGGCGGTACCACGCGCCCATCGTGTTCCGCACGCCGTTCGGCGGGGGCGTGAGGGCGGCGGAGCTGCACACCGATTCGCTGGAGGGCCTGGCGATGCAGACGCCGGGCATGAAGGTGGTCATCCCGTCCAATCCCTGCGACGCCAAGGGGCTGCTCATCTCGGCCATCCGCGACAACGACCCGGTCTTTTTCCTGGAACATCTGAACCTGTACCACGCCTACCGGGAAGAGGTGCCGGAAGGCGAATACACGGTGCCTCTCGGACAGGCCAGCATTGTGCGCGAGGGCAAGGACGTCACCATCGTGGCGTATGGTCTTATGGTGCATACATCCTTGAAGGCGGCGGAAGCGCTGGAGAAGGAAGGGGTGTCCGCGGAGGTGATCGACCTGCGGACCCTCATGCCGCCGGACATCGATACCATCGTCCGTTCCGTGCAAAAAACCGGCCGCGCGGTTGTGGTTCAGGAAGCGCAGCGGACGGCCGGCGCCGCGGCGGAGATCATCGCGCAGATCAACGAGAAGGCGATCCTGCATCTGGAGGCGCCGGTGCTGCGCTGCGCGGGTCCGGACACTGCGTATCCCTTCGCGCAGATCGAGGACGAGTGGCTGCCCACGCCGTCCCGCGTGGCGGCTACCGTCCGCAAGGTTTTGGAATTTTGAGGCGGGGTGGTGGACCGCGGCATGGCCAGATATGAATACCGTTTTCCGGAGCTGGGCGAAGGGCTGCACGAAGGGGAAATCGTAAAGATTCATATTGCCCCGGGCCAGACGGTGACCGACGACGACATCCTGATGGAAGTGCAGAACGACAAGGCCGTCATGGAAGTGCCCTGCCCGGTGAACGGCAAGGTGCTGGAAGTAACGGCAAGGGAAGGCCAGACGATGCGCGTCGGGGAACTGGTGGCGGTGTTCGAGGCGGAAGAAGAAATTCCCGGGCAGCCGGATGCGGCCGGGACCGGGGAAGCGGAGGCCGGACGGGAGCCAGGGGACGAAGCGGCCCGGGACGACGCGTACGGCGTGCGCGCTCCGGCGGGCGGCGAAATTGGCGAAATTCAAGACGGCGCCGCCGCGTCGCGAACCGCCGGCCGGGAAGACGCGGACCGACCGGACATGCTCATCCTGGCGACGCCGGGCGTACGCCGGCTGGCCCGCGAAATGGGCGTCGATATCCGACGCGTGCGCGGCACCGGCAAGAACGGCCGGATCACCCGGGAAGACGTGCTGGCGGCCGCCGCAGGCGGAACGGGCGGGTCCCCGGAAGGGCCGTCCGGATTGCCGGCGGCGGCAGGGGCGGCACCGGCCGGGAAGCCGGCGGAAGCGGCCGCGCCCGATCCGGCCGTTCTGAAGGGTCCGGTGCCCGGGCCTGCTCCGTTGACCGACGACCCGGCCGAATCGCGCATCCCGTTCAAGGGCATCCGCAAGGCCATCGCCTCCGCCATGGTGAAGTCCGCCTTCACGGCGCCGCATGTGACACTGATGGACGAGGCCGACGTTTCGGCCCTGGTGGCCCTGCGGGAACGGGCGAAACCCATCGCCGAGCAGAAGGGCGTGAAGCTCACGTACCTGCCGTTCATCGTCAAGGCGCTGGTGGCGGCCTGCCGCGAGTTTCCCGTGATGAACGCCTCCCTCGACGAAGCGGCGGGGGAAATCGTCCTGAAAAAACACTGCCACGTCGGCATCGCCACCGATACGGACCAGGGCTTGCTGGTGCCGGTCGTCTTCCACGCCGACCGCAAGAATATCTGGACCATCGCCGGCGAGATCCGGGACCTGGCCGCCCGGGCGCGGGAAGGAAAGCTCGCCCCGCATGAAATGCGCGGCAGCACCATCACGATCACCAACATCGGCTCGGCGGGCGGGCTCTTTTTCACCCCCGTCATCAACCCGCCGGAAGCGGCCATCCTCGGCACCGGACGCATCACGGAAAGACCGGTGGTCAAAAACGGCGAAATCGCCGTCGCGCCTATGATGGCCCTTTCCTTGAGCTTCGACCACCGGCTGGTCGACGGCGCAACGGCGCAAGGATTCCTGAACCGCATCAAACAGCTGCTCGCGGATCCGGAGCTGCTGCTGTTGGAGGTGTGACCCATGGTCGTGGGCGACGCGTCCCTCGAAATCGACGTTCTCGTCATCGGCGGCGGGCCGGGCGGATACGTGGCGGCCATTCGCGCCGCGCAGCTGGGCCGGCGGGTGATCATCGCCGACAAGGGCAAGTGGGGCGGCGTCTGCCTCAACGTCGGCTGCATCCCGTCAAAGGCCCTCATCCAGGCGGCGCACCAGTATGAAGCGGTGCGAAACGCGGATCGGTTCGGAATCCTCGCGGACAACGTCCGGGTGGATTTCGCGAAGGTGCAGGCATACAAGGAATCGGTGGTCGGACGGATGAGCCGGGGCGTGGAGGCGCTGCTCAAGGCGAACGGCGTGCAACTGTTTCAGGGCGAGGCCATGTTCATCAGCGACCGGGAAGCGCGCCTGTTCAACGATCGGGAGGCCCCCCGTTACCGCTTTGAACACTGCATCATCGCCACGGGGTCGCGGCCCGTGGAGCTCAAGGGATTTCCCTTCGGCGGGCGGATTCTTTCCTCGACCGAAGCGCTCGCCTTGCGGGAAGTGCCGGAACGCCTCGCCGTGATCGGCGGCGGCTACATCGGCGTCGAACTGGGGCAAATGTACGCGAAATTTGGCGCAAAGGTGACCGTATTGGAAGCCGCCGACTCGATCCTGCCCGGATTTGACCCGGATCTCACCCGCCTTGCCGCGAAACGGTTGGCCGGGTCCGGCGCGCAAATCGTCACCAAGGCCAGGGCGCTGGACGCCGAACAGAACGAACGGGAAGTGACGGTCACCTACGAGGCGGACGGCAAGACGCAGAGGGTGACGGCGGACTACCTGCTCGTCACCGTCGGGCGCCGGCCAAACACCGACGGGGATTTCGGGCTGGAACTCGCCGGCGTCAGCGTCAACGATCGGGGTCTCATCGAAGTGGACGGGCAATGCCGCACGAGCAATCCGCGCATTTTCGCCGTCGGCGACGTGGTGCCGGGCCCGGCCCTGGCTCACAAGGCGTCCTATGAGGGGAAAGTTGCGGCGGAAGCCATCGCCGGTCTGCCGGCGAAAATCGATTACAAATGCATCCCCGCCGTCGTGTTCGCCGATCCGGAATGCGCCAGCGTCGGCTATACGGAACGGGAAGCGCAAGAAAAGGGCTTTGACCCCGTCGCGGTCCGGTTTCCGTTCGCCGCAAACGGAAGGGCCGTCACGCTTGGCGATACGGAAGGGTTCGTCAAGATCGTCGCGGACCGGAAAACGGGGCTCTTGCTGGGCGCGCATATCGCGGGGGCGGAAGCGTCCGATCTCATTTCCGAATTCGCCCTGGCGATCGAGATGGGGGCAACGGCGGAAGATCTCGCGCTCACCATCCATCCGCACCCGACGCTGGGGGAAATGGCGATGGACGCCGCGGAGCTTGTCCTCGGCCGGCCGATCCATGTGCCTCCCGCGAAGGCGTAACGGAAAAACATCGGACCGTGAAACCTCCCGCGCCGCAAGGCGCGGGAGGCTTTTTTTCCAACAAGGGCCAAACCATGTTACAATACAAGGGACGGCTTGTCTCCGACTATGCGAAAAAGGGTGTTGCTTCTTGCGCCAGTACCTGGATCTTTTGCGGGACGTTCTGGAAAACGGGGTCCCCAAACCGGACCGGACGGGCACGGGAACGATCTCGGTGTTCGGCCGGCAGATGCGCTTCGACCTTTCCAAAGGCTTTCCGCTGGTCACCACGAAGCGGATCCACATCCGGTCGGTGGTGCATGAACTGCTCTGGTTTTTGCGGGGGGACACCAATATCCGCTACCTGCACGAGAACGGCGTGACGATCTGGGACGAGTGGGCCGACGAGAACGGCGACCTCGGGCCGGTGTACGGGGCGCAGTGGCGCGCCTGGACGGCGCCGGACGGGCGCAGGATCGACCAGATCGCGCAGGTGGTGGAATCCATTCGGAAAAATCCGGATTCCCGCCGCCATATCGTCAGCGCCTGGAACGTGGCGGACATCGACAGAATGAAGCTGCCGCCGTGCCATCTGTTGTTCCAGTTCTACGTGTCGGGCGGAAAACTGTCCTGCATGCTGACGATGCGTTCCGTGGACACGTTCCTCGGTCTTCCCTTCAACATCGCCGAATACGCGCTTCTGACGCATATGGTCGCGCAGCAGTGCGATCTGGAACCCGGCGAGTTCATCTGGTCGGGGGGAGACGTCCACATCTATCTCAACCATCTCGAACAGGTGAAACTCCAGCTCACCCGGGAGCCGTACCCGCTGCCGCAGCTGGTCATCAAGCGGAAGCCGCCTTCCATTTTCGATTATGTCTATGAAGATTTCGAATTTGCGGGCTATCAGCATCATCCGGCCATCAAGGCGCCGGTCGCCGTGTGAGCGGCTTCCGGCGGACACAGGTCCGATCCCGGCCCGAAAAGGAGCAAAAGGGAGGTAAACCGTGCCCGTCACCCTGATCGCCGCCGTGGCGCGCAACGGCGTGATCGGTGCCGACAACCGGCTGCCGTGGCGGCTTCCCGCCGATCTGGCCTATTTCAAACAGCAAACCATGGGCAAAACGGTGCTGATGGGCGCCGCCACCTGGCGTTCGATCGGGCGGCCGCTGCCCGGAAGGCGAAACGTGGTGCTTTCGCGGAGCATGGAAAGGGCGCCGGAGGGATGCGAGCTCGTCCGTTCCGTCGAGGACGCCCTGCGCCTTTATGGAGACGGGGAGCTCATGGTCATCGGGGGCGCGGAGATCTACCGTTCTTTCCTGCCATATGCGGATCGCATGCTGATCACCGAAATCGACGCCGAATTCGAAGGGGATGCCCGTTTTCCGGATTTTGACCGAAACGAATGGAAACTGGCGTCGCGGACGCCCGGGGTGACGGACGAAAAAAATCCGTTTCCCCACGCGTTCTGCGTCTATGAACGGATTCGCCGTTGACGGATTCGCTTTTTTTCGGATTCGCCAGGCAATCGGGAGGGAGAACCGCTTGAACGGCCCGACCCTGCTGTCCGGAAGCGAAATCGGTCTCATCCGCCGTTATGTGGCAACCAAATACGCCCATCTTCCCGCTGCGCGCCGCGCCGACATCGTGGCCGACGCCATCCGCCGCGCGGTGTTCCGGCGGCTGCCGGCCTTGCCGCACGCCTGGCGTCTCGAGCTGGCGGAAGAGCTGATCCGCCGCTGCCTGGTCCTGGAGCGGCGCGACATCCGCCGGGAAGACGTGCTGGCCGTGTGCGCCGGGCGCAAATGGGACGAACGACTGATCCGCGAAGCCGTCACGGCCTGGGCGCAGTGGGAAGCGCCCGAAGACGCGGCCGCCGGAACCCCCGCGGGGGTTATGGCCCCCGGATCCGGGGAGTCCGCGCGGAAGCCGGCGTCGCTTGCGGCGGAAGTCCGGGGTGAACCGGCACAGGCGACAGCGCCGGAGGAAAAGGGCGTGTCGCATCCGCCATCCGTTTTTTCGGTAGCCGGGAGCGTTCCGTTGCTGCCGTCCGCGTCGGAAATCCTGAACGCTTCCCCGCCGTCCGTGTCGGAAAGCCGGGAGGCCCAGGCGCCGCCGGCCGCCGTGGAGCCGGCGCCAATCCTGCCGACTGCTGTTCCGACCTTGGCCATGCAGACCTCGGCATCGGCGGTGCCGGCAGCGGACCGGAACAGGGCGGAGGAACCCTTGGCCGGAAATGGAACGACAGGCAGCCAAACGGTGTCGTTCCTGCCCCGGATCCTTTGCCGGTTGCGTTCTCCGGGCCGGAGACCGGTTCCGGCCGCCTTGGTCTTTGCAGGGACGGGCGCCGCGGCCGTTTCGGCGGCAGAGAGGCCGGCGTCGAGTCCGTCTCCCGTCGCCTGGGCGGCCGCCGCCTTCCTGCTGACGGCCGGAATCTGGTTCGCCTTGCCAAAGTCCGCCCACGAGGAACCGGCGGTCCCGGCCGAGCCTCAACCGCGCGCGGCCGCGGAAAAAACCGTGCCGGAAGCCGTCCCGGCGCCGGCGGACGAACCGGGCATGCCTCCGGAATTCCGTTACGCCGAATTTGACCGGGAAGCGGTCAAAACCTATCTTCGTTCCCGTGATTCGCTCCTTGCGGAAGAGCCGTATTTCGGCGCGATCGTGGAAAGCGGGAGGGAGCACGACGTGCATCCGCTCCTCTTGTTCGCCATCGCCGGCCAGGAACAGGGATTCGTGCCGAAAACGCACAAATACGCGGAGCAAATTGCCAACAATCCGTTCAATGTCTATGAAAGTTGGGAAAAATACAACACGGATATCCGCGACTCCGCCGACATCGCCGCGCGCACCGTCGCCAATCTGGCCGGCCGGCGGCCGGCGGGGTACGACCCTTTTCTCTGGCTCAATACCCGGTACGCCGAAGATCCGGCTTGGGCGGACGGGGTGCGCTGGTTTTTCGACAAGCTCGTTTCCGTCTCGAAGGGAGAGAACCTGCCGGCTTCATCCGCCGTTTCGCCTTCGTCGTCATGAAAAAATTCCGGGGAATTCATCGTCCGTCATCCGGCCAAAACCTCTTCATCCCGAAAAACCGAAGGTGAAGCGATGCCGATGGACAACGCAACTTCCGCCAAACCGGCCGCCGCGGCGAAGCGCAGGGCGGGGCTGATCCTCGTTTTGCCGGCCGTCCTGGCGCTTTTCACGGCGGTCAACTATTATGTGGGCTGGCACGGCGAGCTCATGCTCCGGGCGCTGGACGCATCCCGATTTGCCGGGATCTATTGGACGCTGTTCGCCCTGGCGGCTTTCGGCCTGCTCCTCGGAAGGCTGCCGGGCCTGCCCGGTGCCGCGAAGCGCCTGCTCAAGGTGGCCGGATACTGCCATTTCGGCGTGCTGCAATACGCGCTGCTGCTTCTGCCCCTGGCCGATCTGGCCTATCTCGCGGCAAAACCGTCATCCGCGGAGCCGGAATCCGTCCGCCGCCTCGTTCTCCTCCTGGGCGGCGCGGTGCTGGCGCTGATGGCGGCCGTGTTCGCGCGGGGCTTCCGGAATGCCCGGTCGCCGGTCGTGCGCGCCCATGATCTGGAAATCCCGAAACCGGCGGGCCGCATCCGGCGGTTGCACATCGCCGTCGTTTCGGACCTGCATCTGGGCCACCTCGTCGGCAACCGGCACCTGGACCGCCTCCTGCGGGAAATGAACCGGCTGCGGCCGGATCTCATCCTCCTGGCGGGAGATGTCATCGACGACGACATCGAGCCCTACATCCGCAACCGGATGGGCGAACGGTTGAAGCGGCTGCGGGCGCCGCTTGGCGTTTACGCCGTGCTGGGCAACCACGAATACTACAGCGGAAAAATCGAGGCGTTCGTCCGGGAAATGGCGGATGCGGGCATCACCGTTCTGCGGGACGAGGCGAAGCTGGTGGGCGGAGCGTTCTACGTCGTCGGGCGCAAGGACAGGACCGCGGAATCCGCCGACCCGGAAGGCCGCAAACCCGTCGCTTCGCTGGTCGCGCCGCTGGATGCGGCAAAGCCGATCCTGGTCATGGACCATCAGCCGACGTCGTACGGCGAAGCGGAAGCGGCCGGAGCCGACCTCATGATTTCCGGCCATACGCACCGCGGGCAGATGGCCCCCAACCACTGGATCACACGCCGCCTCTTCGAACTGGACTGGGGCTACAAGCGGAAGGGAAACATGCACGCCGTCGTCTCCAGCGGCTTCGGCACCTGGGGCCCTCCGCTCCGCCTCATGAGCCGTTCGGAAATCGTGCTGCTTCGCGTCCGCTTTGCGGAACCGTCGGAGGCGGGGGCGGAACATGCGCTTCAAACGGAACCGTCGGAGGCGGGGGCGGAACGCGCGGTTCAACCGGAAGCCGCAGGCCGGGCGGAACCGTCCGCTCCGGAGAGCGCCCCGGACCCGCAGGCCCCGGAACGCGGCCCGGCCCTATAACACGCCTGATCGAAATAAAATTGCGAGATATCTCCAGCCTGAAGGAGAAAAAAGCCAACCAGTCCGGGAAAATTTGCCGCTATTCCGATTTTCCGCCCGTTGAAAATCAACGGGCGTTTTCATTATCATGAAAATAGCACTCTTGTCATGAGAGTGCTAACATTGTCGATGCAGGAGGAGTTGGCAGGAACCCGGCCACAAGAGGATAGCAAGCGAAAGTATCCGGATTCCCGAATTCCTTTTCATATCTCCGCGAAGAAGACACGACAGATGCCTTGTCTGCCAGGTGGGGGAAGTTTCCGACGCCCGATCCTGAGGGGAATCTGTACTGACGTCTTCTTTTTTCGTTCCGCAGCGCTTGCGAGGAATGGCCGGGAAATATGGAAAGGAGGAGGTATCCTTGAAGGCTTTGTTGCTTGCAGGCGGGCTGGGCACCCGGATGCGCCCGCTGACGGAATCCATGCCCAAGCCGATGGCACCGGTCGGAAACCGACCCTGGCTGGAACAGCTCGTGTTGCATCTGAAGTCGCAAGGCATCCGGGAATTCGTGATGGCGGTCAAATATTTCCCGGACCGCATCCAGAAGCATTTCGGCGACGGCAGCCGCTTCGGGGTGCGGATCCGGTACGCGGTCGAGCCGATCCTGTTGGGCACCGCGGGGGCGATCAAGAACGCCGAACCGCTGCTCGGCGACCGTTTCCTGGTGCTTAACGCGGATATCATCCAGAACGCGCCAATCGAGCCTTTGCTCAGGTTCCATGAAGCGCACGGCGGCGCGGCGACCATCGGACTCGTGGCGGTGGACGATCCCACTTCCTACGGGGTGGTGGAACTGGACGCAAGCGGCCGGATCCTCCGTTTCGTGGAAAAGCCTGCAAAGCACGAAGCGCCGTCCAACCTCGTCAACGCCGGCATCTACATCCTCGAGAAAGAAGTGCTTCGCCATATTCCTTCCGGAAGGGAAGTGTCGATCGAACGGGAGACGTTCCCGCTGCTCATCGCCAGCGGCGCGGGAGTCTACGGGAAAGCCATCGAAGGCTATTGGATGGACATGGGCACGCGCGACCGGTACCGGAAAGTGCATTGGGATCTTCTGGACCGCACATTCCGTTTGCCGCTGCAGGGAAAGGAGTGGAAGAAGGGCGTATGGGTCGGCGAGCATACCGTCGTCTCCTCAGACGTCTCGCTCGTGCCGCCGGTGCTCATTGGCGACCGTGTCCGAATCGGTGAAGGAAGCGTCATCGGCCCCTACGCTGTCATCGGAGACGGTTGCGAAATCGGGCGGGGCGTGCGCGTCACCGAAACGATCATGTGGAACGATTGCCGCGTCAGCGACGACGCGTATCTGAAAGGCTGCATTTTCGGCGCCGGTCTGCAGATCGGGCCGCGCCACTTCCTGTACGACGCGGTGGTCAGCCGCGGCGCGGAGGTGAGGCCAGAATGACCCGCATCGCCTACATTGCGACTTATCCGCCCAAAAAGTGCGGCATCGCCACCTACACCCAACACTTGAGGCAAAGCGTCAAAGCGGCAAGGCAATGGAAATTCACCGATACCGTATACGCCTTGACCGACGGCAACGAAAACTATGCGGATGCTTCCGTCCATCCGCTGCCCCGCAACGACCGCCAGGCGTACCGGAAAGCCGCGCAGCGGATCAATGCCGGCGATGCCGACGTGGTTTCGCTGCAGCACGAATTCGGCATTTTCGGCGGCGCGAAAGCCGGCGATTACGTGCTGGAACTCTTGAGCCGGCTTGACAAGCCGGTGGTCACGACGTTTCACACCGTGTTCGAGGAACCGCCTGAACCCTATTTTTCCGTTCAGCGGGAAATCGCATCTTTAAGCGACAGGATCGTCGTGATGAACCGGAAAGCGATCCCCCTTCTCATCCGGGCTTTTCATATTCCGGAGGAAAAAATCGTCTTCATCCCCCACGGTTCTCCGATCCCCGTGCCCCAGAAACGCGCGGAACTGAGAGAAGCCTTCGGCTGGCGGGACCGCAAAGTGATCATGACCTTCGGCCTGCTCAGCCGGGGGAAGGGGCTGGAACTCATTATCCGCGCGCTGCCGGACGTGATCCGGAAAGTGCCGAACGCGCTGTACGCCATTCTCGGCCAGACCCATCCGGAAGTGCGCAAGCGGGAAGGCGAATCGTACCGCGAAGAACTCATGGCCTATGTCCGCGAGCTCGGCCTGGAAAACCATGTGGCCATGATCGACCGCTATGTGGACGAAAAGGAACTCGTCCATTACCTGACCGCCTGCGATCTCTACGTGACGCCGTATCCGGGCATGCAGCAGATCACCAGCGGAACCCTCGCCTACGCCGTCGGCCTCGGCCGTCCGGTGCTCACCACGCCGTACAGCCACGCGCAGGATCTGCTCGGCGAATGGCGGGAAGAATTGCTGCTTCCTTACGGGGACACGAAGGCCTGGGCGGAGCGCATCGCCGGCATGCTGTCCGATCCGAATCGGATGCGGCTTTGGGAGGAACGCATGCGGACGATCGGCGCACAACTGCATTGGCCGCGGGTCGGGGCCGTCCATGCGAAGCTGTTCTTTGAAACGGCGCGGCAAATCCGGTACGAACCCCGCGCGAAGGCGGCGGGCCAAGCCTTTTCGAAAAAGGAAGTGTGACCCATGGCGTTGACCGTTTCCACGACGGCGCGCGGCGTATCGTTCCGCCACCTCGAACGGATGACGGACGACACCGGGCTTTTGGAGCACGCCATGGGATGCATTCCCCGCCGGGAGGAAGGCTACACGACGGACGACAACGCCCGGGCCCTCTGGGCCTGTCTCGAATGGCTGGATCTGCTCCCGACGGAGGATTCGGCGCGGCGGGAGACGCTGACGCGTCTGGCGGACACTTACCTGTCCTTTTTGCTGTGGGCGGCAAGGAAAGACGGCACGTTTCACAACAATTTTACTTACGGCAGGCAGCCCGAAGGGGAAGAGCCTTCCGAAGATTGCCACGGCCGCGTGCTGTGGACGCTCGTCCTGGCCGCGGAGCGGTGGCCGGACCATCAACGCGGGGTGGTGGCGGAGACGCTGCTGGCCGCGGCGCTGCCCCATGCGGCGGCAATGAGGTATCCGCGCGGCCAGTCTCACGCCCTGTTGGCCTTGTGCCGGCTGCTGGAGACGGCGAAGCGGCGGGAAACGGCGGCGGGAAGCGGCGTCTTCGGGGTCAGGGACGCGGATTTTCCGACCGAAGAACGGCTTGAAGAATGGGCACGCCTGCTGGAGGAGCGCCTGATCCGGGCGTACCGCCGGCATGCCGGCGAGCACTGGCACTGGCCGGAAGAAAAGATGACCTATGCCAACGGCATCCTGCCGGCGGCCCTTCTGGCGGCCTATCTTCGCTTTGGCCGCCGGGAAACGGGCGAAATCGCCCGGCGGACGCTGGATTTCCTCATCGAAAAAATGTCCGCGCCGGAAGGCGGAATCCGCCCGATCGGCAACAGGGGCTGGTGCACCCGGGAACATTGCGCCCGCTGGGACCAGCAGCCCCTTGAAGCGCTGAAGCTGGCTTTGGCTTGCCGATACGGGTGGCTCGCGTTCAGGGACTCCCGATACGCGGAGACCGCCCGGGCTTGCCGGGCCTGGTTCCACGGCCTCAACGACGCGGGCGTGCCGCTCGTGGACGGAGACGGCGGCTGCTGCGACGGAATCAATGCGGATGGCCCCAACTTCAATCGCGGGGCCGAATCGACGCTGTCGTATCTGCTCACGGAGGCGATCTGCCTGCGCCTGGAGCGCGAATCCGCCGCCGCGGGCGAGGAGGAACCCGCCGCCCTGGGACGCGCTCCCGATTGACAGAGGGCGGGCGGCTTTGTTACGATGACAAAAAACCGACGCCTTCTCCGTGGAGGGCATTCCGGATGGATTCTGGCATACAACCCGGCATACGCATACGAATGCATAACCGCAAGCAAGCTGCCCGCGGCGGGCCGGTTCGCTGTGGAAAGGCGGACCCCTGCCGTCCGGCAGCTTTTTTTCATGACGGCTCAGGGCACACGGAAAGGGGAGGATGGAGCGTTTGAAACCCTTCCATCTCGCACCCGAGGAGGAACCCCGGTTCCACAACACAACCCAGACGAACATGACGCCCGAGGACGTGAAGCGGCACGTCCTGCGGTTCATGGCCCAGGACCCGCGGGCGGCCTACCATTTTATCATCGGCACCGACAGCCATGTGCACCGGGGATACACGAAATTCGTCACGGGCATCGTGATTCACCGGCTGGGCAAGAGCGCCTGGGCGTGCTACCGCCAGGCGGTCGTGCCGCGGGAAGTCCGGTCGATCCGCGAGAAGCTGGCCCTGGAGACGTCCTTTTCGCAGCAGGTGGCCGCCATTTTCGACGAGGACACGGTCCGCGGCATGGAAGAGCTGCTTCTGCCTTACGTCTATCAGGGCGCCATGCTGGACATGTTCATCGACATCGACGCCGGCACGGAGCCGATCATCAACAAAACCTCCCTGTACGTGCAGGAAATGGTGAAAAGAGTGGAGGCGATGGGGCATTACCTGGCCCGCGTGAAACCGGAAGCCTGCGTCGCTTCCGCCTACGCCAACCGCTACACGAAACGAGCCGTACGGCGCGTCATGTAGCGTTCCCGGGAACGGACGTTTTTACGGTGCCGGTTCATTCCGCTTTCGGAGCCTTATCAGCAGAAGAAGGGAAAAGAACGAGCAGACGACGGCCAGCAGCGCGATGACCGCGTAGCCCGTCCGCAGGCCGAACCTTTCCATGACGGAGCCGATGATCACGTTGCCGGCCACGCCTCCGATTCCCAGGAGCGTCACGGTAAAGGTCATGGCGGTGTCCAGCCCCCTTGCATACCGCTTCGCCAAAATGGCCATCACGGTCGGGTAGATCGGAGCAATGCCCAGACCGGCCAAGGCGAACAGAATCGCCGCCGGCTCCCCGAGGAGAACCGCCGCGAGGCCGCAGCCGCCTCCAAAAGCGGAGAGCAGCATGACGGACCGGATGTATCCGACGCGGTCGGTGACGGGTCCGAGGAGGAGCCTCGCCAGCATGAAAAAGAGGAAAAACAGCGAGAGCATGCCCGAAGCCCGTTCGGTATCCCACCGGTACACGCTTTCCAGATAGTACACCAGCCAGCTGCCCACGGCCAGCTCCGATACGACGCCGAAGGTAAGCATGGCCACGATCAGCCAGGCGGCCGGATCGGCGGCGATCGCCTTGAGCGAAACGCGGTTGCCTGCGTCGGTTCCGTCGCCGGGATCCCTGCCCAGGAGCGCGGGCACGATCGGCAATAGCGACAGCGAAAGCAACAGCGGAAACATCCCGCGCCAGCCGAGTTCGCCGGCGCTTCCGATTTCCCAGGCCATCGCGCCGGCCGCGGCCACCGGCGCCACCGTGGAGCCGAGTCCGTAGAAAAAATGCGACAAATTCATCATCGCGCCGATGTTTTTCGTGAAAATGCGCGCCGCGATGATCCCCAGGCCGATTTCCAGCATGCCGTTTCCAATAAACAGAAGAAAAAAAGGACGCGGCAAGGAAAGCGAAGTTTCCGGCAAGGCCGATCAGCCATCCGGACAGGCCCATCGCCAGAAACGCCGCGACCACGGTCGGCCGGATGCCGATCCTGCGGGCCAGAAAAGCCGTAAACGAACAGGCCAGCAAATATCCCAGGGAATTGACGGCCCACAGAAAGCCGATCTGCGATTCGCCCAGCCCAAACTCCGTCCGGATGGGGAGGACCGCGGGGCCTCTTATGTTTTCGGACAGCCCGAAGACGAAAAATCCTCCGAATACGACGAGCAGCAAATAAAAAAAGGTATTTTTGCGTCCGGTTTGTGTGGTGTCCAAATCCGATGCGCCTCCGCGGGACGACGTGAAATGAAGAATAGAAGTTCCTTTAGATTTTAACGCACGGATCGGATCTGAAAAATACATGAATCTGGCTTATGGACGCCGCGGATTTTTTAGATGACGTTTTTCACCTATTACTTTTTCACAAAATCCGTATTTTGTACATATGTAAGTGCGGTGGTTTGCAGGAGATCATGTCCTCCAAGTCTCTGGTCACGGTTCCCGTGCCGTTCCTTTGCTCTTTCTTTTGAATCAAATCGGTCACATCGTTTGCGTGTTGCTTCAAACTCCATATATAAAACGTATCAACCAAATCGGTTGCGCATGTTCGCATGCGGCTGTCGTCCTGCGGCTTTATCCGGAAACCAGGCAGATTTAAAACTTGATCCATACATTTGCGCCGGTTGTCCGTACAACTTGTCGAAACGTTCGGCCAGACCGGACTTGACGCGCTTCATTTCCCCTTCTTCCATTTGATTAAAAATATACGTACATCTTTTTGATCATTTGCCAATGGTATACAATGAAATGGGCGTTAATCCATCCATATTCAGGAAAGGAGTGCGCGGCGCATGAATCCGTTTCGCTTCGAGAATCCCGCGGCGCTTTATTACGGCTCGGGACAGATTGAAGCCCACCTGGCGGACGAAGTGCTCAAATACGGCAAGAACGTCCTCCTCGTTTACGGCGGGGGCAGCATCAAGCGTTTCGGCCTTTACGAGAAGGTGACCGGCATCCTCCGCGGCGCCGGATGCAACGTGTTCGAACTGTCCGGCATCGAACCCAATCCGCGCTTGTCTTCCGTCTATAAGGGCATTTAAATTTGCATGACGCAAGGCATCGACCTCGTGCTGGCCGTCGGCGGCGGCTCCGTGCTGGACGCCTCGAAGGCGATCGCCGCCGGCGCGAAATACGACGGAGACGTCTGGGATTTCTACACCCGGAAAGCCGAACCCCGTGACGCCCTTCCGCTGGGCACCATTCTGACCCTGGCCGCGACCGGTTCGGAGATGAACGGCAACAGCGTCATCACCAAGTGGGAGACCAATGACAAACTTTCCATGGGCTCCATCCACTGTTATCCGCGCTTTTCGTTCTGCGATCCGGCGAACACGTTCACCGTCCCCCGCGACCAGACGGTCTACGGCATCGTGGACATGATCAGCCATGTTTTCGAGCAGTACTTCTCCCTCGCTTCCAACACGCCTTTGCAGGACCGGCTCTGCGAAGCGGTGATGCGGACCATCATCGAAACCGCGCCGAAGGTGCTGGAAAATCCGGAGAGCCACGAAGCTCGCGAAACCATCATGTACTGCGGCACCATGGCGCTCAATTACATGATCAGCATGGGAATGGAAGGCGACTGGGCGACCCACGACATCGAGCACGAGATCAGCGCCATCTACGACATTCCCCACGCCGGAGGATTGGCCATCGTGTTCCCGCGCTGGATGGAATATGTCGTGGACGCCGGCCCCGGCCGGTTCGCCCAGATGGCGGTCCGCGTGTTCGATGTGGATCCCTCCGGCAAGACCGAACGCGAAGTCGCGCTGGAAGGCATCGAGCGAGTCAAGGCGTTCTTCCGGTCGCTCGGCGTCCCGACATCGCTGGCCGACTACAACATCGGCGACGAACATATTTCCCTGATGGCCGAAAAAGCGGTCCGTTTCGGGCCGATCGGGGGATTCAAGCTGCTGGGCAAGGAAGACGTGGAAAACATTTTGAGAGCCTGTCTGGGGTGAAATCGAAATGCGCGTCGTCGTCATCGGCGGAACGGGACATATCGGAACGTATCTCATTCCCCGTTTGGTCCGCCTTGGCCATACCGTTGTCAACGTAAGCCGCGGGAGCCGCGCGCCCTATCAGCCGCACTCCGCCTGGAGCCAGGTGCGTCAAGTCGTGATTGACCGGGAACAGGAAGAAGCGGCCGGCCGCTTTGGCGAGCGGATTCGGGAACTGCAGCCGGATGTCGTCATCGACCTGATCTGTTTCCGGGAAAACAGCGCCAGACAATTGGTGGAAGCGCTGCGGGGCCATGTGCGGCACTATCTGTTTTGCGGAACGATCTGGGTGCACGGACCGAGCGTCGAAGTGCCGACCGGCGAAGAAGAACCCCGCAAACCCTTCGGCGAATACGGCATCCAGAAAGCCGCCATTGAAGCCTGTCTGTTGGACATGGCCCGCCGGCACGGGTTCCCGGCCACGATCCTGCATCCGGGCCACATCGTCGGGCCGGGCTGGGTGCCGCTCAATCCCCAGGGGAATTTCAATCCGGAAATTTTCGCGCGGCTCGCCCGCGGCGAAGCCGTCCCGATTCCCAACTTCGGCCTGGAGACGGTGCATCACGTGCACGCCGACGACGTCGCCCAGGCGTTTGTCCGGGCGATGGCGAACCGGAGCGCGTCGGTCGGCGAAAGCTTCCACGTCGTGTCTCCCGCGGCGCTCACCTTGCGGGGCTACGCGGAACAGGTGGCTTCCTGGTTCGGCCGGGAAGCGCGCCTCGAATTCGTTCCCTGGGATACGTTCAAAAACGTCGTCTCTCCGCAGGATGCCGAAGCCACATGGGAGCACATCGCCCGCAGCCCCAGCTGCAGCATCGCCAAGGCGGAACGGCTGCTTGGCTACCGGCCCCGCTACCGATCGCTGGAGGCCGTGCGGGAATCGGTGGAGTGGCTGGTTCATCACGGCGTGATCAAGGTCTGATGGTCTTCTTCTTTCCGTCAAATCGCGAATTTGTCCAGGAGCGCCCGGAGGAGCCCTTCCTCCTCCATAACCTGCCGTAGTGAATCGCCCGCTCACCCGGGCGGGCGCTTCCGGGACGGCGATCCGGTTCAACGCGTCACGCGCCGGCGATCCGTTGCCGGACGGCCTTCGTGAATGCCGTCGTCGTGGCCGTTCCGCCAATATCCCGCGTTCTCACGCCATCCTCCAGCGTTTTCATCACGCCCTGCTCCATGATCCGTGCCAGTTCCGCCAGGGAATCGTCGTTGTACCGGTCCGCCAGCCAATTCAGGAGCATGACGGCGGAAAACAGGATGCCGCAAGGGTTCGCGACGTTTTTCCCGGCGATGTCGGGCGCCGATCCGTGGACGGCCTGCGCCATGGCCTGATTTTCGTTGTTGTTGATGGACGGCGCCATGCCGAGGCTGCCGGCGAGCTCGGCCGCCAGGTCGGTGAGAATGTCGCCGAACATGTTCTCCGTCACCATGACGTCGAAATCCCGCATTCGCCGCACCAGATGGACGGTGACCGCGTCGATGTGACAGTCGTCCACCGTGACGTCCGGGTATTCCTTCGCCACCTCGCGGCACACCTTCAGGAACAGCCCGCTGCCCAGCCGGATGACGTTGGCCTTGTGCACGACGGTTACTTTCTTCCGCCGCCGGCGGGCCATCCGGAACGCCTCATGGGCGATCCGCGTGATCGCCTTGCGGGTGAACACGCCGCTGGAGATGACAATGTCCTCGCTCACGTGCCATTCGCCGCTGCCGGTGTACATGTTCCGGTCGCTGTAGAATCCTTCGGTGTTTTCCCGAAAGATGACCAGATCCGCCTCTCCCGCAACGCTTGGCACGCCGGGTATCGTTCTGGCCGGCCGGACATTGGAGTACAGATCGAAACAATGGCGCAGTTCACCGCTGGGATTGCGCCTGTCTCGGAACTCCGGCGGATACGAAACCGAATCGTGCGGTCCCATGATCCATCCGTGGGTTTCCTTCAGCGCGTCCTTGGTCGTTTGCGGCATCGGGTCGCCGTGCCGCCGGATGGCTTCCCATCCCATGGGCAGCGTCACGAAGTCGAATTTCGCCAATCCCGTTTTCCGGACGGCTTCATCCAGCACTTCCACCGCCGATTGCACGATTTCCGGTCCGATCCCGTCTCCGTAAAGCACGCCGATGCGATAGGTTGCCATGTTTTACCCTGCCCCTTCCATGTCAAAATTCGTTGCTGCATGACGCTTGCGGTTTTTCATGAAGGAAAATGGGAAGCGAAACCATTCCGTTTTGTCATGGAAAACGATAAATGATGATTATTTTTTTTGCTATTCGATCTGAAATACAATGGTGAATTGGATAAAAGAATCTTTTCTGCCCCGGGAGGAACTTTTGCATGACGGATGATCTTGTACGCGCTTTCTCCGACATTCCGACCACCTGTATTTCAGACGCCTTGCAGGGGCTCACCAACATGCATCCCGGCATCAAGCCGTTGAAGGAAGAATATCGCTTCGCCGGCCGTGCCCTGACCGTCGTGTCGGCTCCGGGCGACAATCTGGCGGTGCTGAAGGCGATCCGCCAGGCCAAACCGGGCGACGTGCTCGTGATCGATCTCAAGGGCGATGTTTACCGCGCGGCGGCCGGCGATTTCGTGGTGGGCATGTCGAAGACCCTGGGCGTTGCCGCGTGGGTGGTGGACGGCGTGATCCGTGACATTCTGGGCGTCAAGGCGTTGAACATCCCTGTATTCTGCCGCGGAATCACCCAGGCCGCCGGCGGCAAGGCCGGCCTCGGAGAAGTCAACGTCCCCGTCTCCTGCGGCGGCGTGACCGTCCATCCCGGCGACATTGTGGTCGGCGACGCGGACGGAGTCGTTGTCGTTCCCCGGGCTTCCGCCGAATTCGTGCTGGCCAAGGCCCGGCAGAAACTGGCCCAAGACGAGGAGCGTGAACGGAAAATTTCGGGCAAGCGGGACGAAATCATCGCCTATCTGGACAAGGTGCTCAACCCATAACCTTCGGAAAGGCATGAGCGCGCATGGAAGAACGGGACTGGGAAATCCTCCGGGCGCTGTATCTGGAACACAACATCACCAAGGCCGCGAAAAATCTGTACATCACCCAGCCGACCCTGACGAAACGCCTGAAGCAGATTGAAAAGGATCTGGGCGTGAAGGTGGTCAACCGGGGGGTCAAAGGCGTCGTCTTTACTCCCCAGGGGGAATATCTGGCCAAGAAAGCCGAAGAAATGTTGGCCCTGAGCTCGCGAATCCGCGAAGAAGTGCTCAACATGGAGCAGCGCGTCGCCGGCGTCCTGAAGATCGGAGCGTCCAATTCCTTTGCCCGGTATCTGCTCCCGGGCATTCTGCGCGGTTACAAGAAGCGGTATCCCGACGTGGAATTCCGGATTACGACGGGCATCAGCCGGGTCGTGTTCGAAGCCGTCTACAACCAGGACGTCCATATCGCGCTGTTGCGGGGAGACTACGCCTGGCGGGAGAAAAAACAGCTGCTGTATGAAGAAAGGGTATGCATCGCTTCGCTGACGCCCATCGACATGGAAGAGCTCCCCAGGCTTCCCCGGATCCATTATGAGACTGACTATGCTTACAAGGCGCTGGTGGAGGAATGGTGGGCGGAAAACTATTCCCAGCCGCCGAACATCACGGCCCGGGTGGACCGGGGCGACACATGCAAGGAAATGGTGCTGAACGGCCTGGGGTACGGCATTCTGCCCGAACTGTACGTCAAGGACTTGCCGCATTTGCATATCATCTATTTGCACGACAAGCAGGGCCGGCCGATCCGCCGGCGAACCTGGATGTATTGCCGAAACGACGCGCTGGACCTCAAGGTCGTCCGGTCTTTCGTCGATTTCATCGGAAAATATCCGTTTCCGGCGTAAGGCCGTACCGGAGCGCTTCCTCGCGCAGCATGCGGACGACTTTCTCTGACAGGGGGATGCCCGTCCTTCTCCTCTCCTCGGCTTTCCGGTCTTCCGGTTCCCCGGGCATGAGGATTTCCTCGAATCCCTGGGCCCGGGGCTGGCTTTTCACGCGGGAAACGAACGTGTCCATGCGATCTTCAAACCGTTCGCGCGTCATGAACAGATCCGGACGCATCGCGATCATCAGATGGCCGACATTCTGCGGCGCCGAATGGTCGGAGTGGAAGTTTTTGACTTCACCACCGAAATTGGCCCCGGTAAATACGCCCGCCAGGAGATCCATCAGCATGGCCAAAGCCGCGCCCTTGTGGCCTCCGAAGGGCAGGCAGACGCCCTCGAACGCCTTGCGGGGGTCCGTCGTGGGATTGCCGTCCTTGTCCAGCGCGAGTCCGGGCGGAATGGGTTCTCCGTGCATGGCCGCCAGGCGGATTTTTCCCCTGGCGATGACCGCCATGGCCATATCCATCACGAAGGGCTGTTCTTTGCCGGCAGGTACGCCGGCCGCCAGCGGACTTGTGCCGAGAAACGCCGTTCGTCCTCCCCACACGGGAATGGCGGGAGAGGCGTTGGTGAAGACGAGCGAGATATACCCCGCTGTGAGGGCTTGTCTCACATAGAGGGCGGCCATGCCGAAATGGGAGCTTCGGTGCACGCCGACCAGACCGATGCCGGATGTTTTCGCAAGTTCGACGGCTTCGTCCATCGCCCGGTGCGCCGCCAGAAACCCCATGCCGTCATCCCCGTCGACAAGGGATGCGGCGGGCGTGATTCTCTTGACCTTGATCTGCGGTCTCGGATTGAGCAACCCGCGGCGGATTCGCTCCAGATACGCGGGAATGCGGGAAACGCCGTGGGAATCCACTCCGCGCAAATTCGCCTCTACCAGATCTTCCGCGACTACCCGCGCGTCCTCGTCGCTCAGGCCGCCGCGTTTGAACAGCTCCGCGGCAAACCGCGCCAGATCCCGCGCATTGACCCTGACTTCCGTCATCCGTATTCCCTCCCGGTTCTCTGCCCTTTCATTTTCCCCGGTTCGGGAGCCTTTCGTAAAATAGATTTCCGTTATTCTTGCCATTCAAAAATGGAATGCGGGCTTGCCCGTGAGGCGAATGTAACCAAAAAAAACACCGCCCGAGCGGGCGGTTTGTTCCGTTGCCTCAAAGTCCCGGATACGCGGGAACCCCTCCCGCGAACGCCCCCGGCATCGGCCAGGCGTATCCGGGCTGCAGGGCGGCTCCCTCGTGTTCCTCCTGTTCCATGTACATGCGGTGGCAAACCATTTTGTCCAACCGCGGAACGTATACAATCATTCCGGGCGACATGGCGTGCGGGTGCGGAATGTGCGGATTCATGGCCTCAAGGATGGCCCTTGGGCAATTGTAGGTTTGCGCCAGTCTGTCCAGCGTCTCCCCTTCCCTGACATGGTGATGGATGAAGTGCGAACCGTTTCGTTCGTCGTCATCCCGGAAGGGGAAGCCCGGGAAAATGAACGGGAAGAGAAAGAAAAACGGAATGAACCGCCGTCGCGGAAAAGGCTGCGGAAACGGAGGATGGTAGGGTCCGTACCCGTAGCCGCCTCCCGGCACAAACTGTCGTTCCAACAAGACCGGCCTCCTTTGTTTCCGAGTTGGGCTTTTGCAGATGCCCAATCCAATCATATGCGCGGGTGTCCCGGATGGTTAAACGTCCGGCTGCGCGGAGTTTGACCTGGCAAAGGGAATAATATCAAAATTCACATAAAATATTTTATGTAAATTTAATGTCATTAAATAACTTCCGGCCCGCTTCTCCTAGCTTTCCGGGTTCCTGCCGGAAATGCGCCGCTCCGTTCTTTTCATCCATAGTCTGAATCCCACCTTCAGGAGATACGGGCAAACCAGCAGGATAAAAAGAAGCCGGAACAAATGGTACGCGGTGATGGTTGGAACGTCTGCACCCATGGTCAGGGCGGTCGCTCCCATCTCCGCCATGCCGCCAGGAGATACGGCCAGGAAAGCGGTGACCGGATCCAGGGATGACGCCAGGCTCAAGATATAGGCAAGAACGGCGGCAAGCACCAGGGTCAAGCCGACCCCCATTAGAATCCAGTGTAGGATCTGGATCACTTCCCGCAACAGTTCCACGCTGAAGCTCAGGGCCAGGCCGGTCCCGAGCAGGATTTGCGTGACGTTCATCGTTTCCGTGGTTGGCCGGGGAAGCTCCCATCCGCCCGCGACAAGCACGATGGTCGTCACAAGCGGGCCGATCATCCAGGGGGTCGGCACTCTGAGCCGCCCGGCAAGACAGGCCGAAATCGGCAAGAGCAAAAGCATCGCAAAAGAAGCCGTCGATCCGGCGTTTCCGGGCAATGTCTCCCGGATGTTGCGCAAATCCGTTTCCGACATGGCGCCGCCGGCCAGAAAATGTGTCACGGCGAACGGTACGATAAAAATCACGCCCAGGAATCGGCACATTTGCATGACGGCGACGACGGTCGGTTCCGCTCCCCGGATTTCCCGGCTCAATTCGACCATCTGCACGACTCCGCCCGGAATGCTGCCCAATACGCTGCTTTCCGCCGAAATGGATGAACATTTGGCGACAAATGCGGCGGCGATCATGCCAAAGAGGATCATGAGGATGGTGGCGAGCAGCAGGAAATGGATTTGACCCGTGATGGACCGGAGGCTGTCCATGGTGAAAGAAAGCCCCATGCTGTAAGACAGGGCCGTCAAGGCCAAATTGTAGATCCATCTGGGAAGATGCAAGGGTCTTCCCAAAAATGCCTTCCAGCACAGACCGAAGGTCAGCGCTCCGAGCATCCAGCCCATGGGAACGCCGATCAGCGAAAACAAAACGCCGCCCGCGGAAGCGACGGTGACGGTTTCAACGGCCGGCAGCAGTTTTGGTTGCGGTCGATTGATCGCAGGCACCTTCTTTTGATGCATGGATTGCCCTTGTCGAATATTGGGGCCATTATAATATCATAAACGTTTTGCAACTTTAACGGCAGTCCCCCTGCTGCCAGCCCCGGACGCCGCATTTTTTCGAGTAATTGTTTACATAATATATTTTATTTATTAAATTTTTAAAGAACGCCCGTGCCCCCATCCTGAGAGGCCAATCCGCCTTCCGCTTTCCTTTCGGCCCGCCGTGGTCTACAATAGATTCAGCACTTTTTCCCCATTTTCAAACAATTGGCAGGAGGGCTGTCGCATGAATCCGTTCCGCTTTCACAACCCGACGGTGCTCTATTACGGTGCAGGACAAATCGAAGCCCATCTCGCGGACGAGGTGAGAAAATACGGCCGCAAGATCCTTCTCGTCTACGGCGGCGGGAGCATCAAGCGCTTCGGCCTCTATGACAAGGTCATGGGCATTCTCCGGGATGCCGGCTGCCAGGTGTTCGAACTTGCGGGCATCGAGCCGAATCCGCGCCTGTCCAGCGTCCACAAGGGCGTTGACATCTGCAAGAAGGAAGGCGTCGAGCTGGTGCTGGCCGTGGGCGGCGGTTCCGTGCTGGACGCCGGCAAGGCGATCGCGGCCGGCGCCAAGTATGACGGAGACGTGTGGAATTTCTACATGCGCAAGGACCGCGTCAAGGACGCTCTGCCCCTCGGCACGATCCTGACCCTGGCCGCCACCGGTTCGGAGATGAACGGCAACACCGTGGTGACAAACTGGGAAACGAAGGACAAGCTGGGCATGGGATCTCCCCATCTGTATCCGCGTTTTTCGTTCTGCGATCCGGCCAACACGCTGACCGTGCCGCGGGACCAGACCGTCTACGGCATCGCGGACATCATGAGCCACGTGTTCGAAAACTACTTCTCCACCGCTCCCAACACGCCTTACCAGGAACGGATGGCGGAAGGACTTTTGCAGACGATCATCGAAACCGCGCCGAGGCTCGTCGAAAATCTCCAGGATCTCGAAGCCCGCGAAACCGTCATGTATTGCGGTACGATGGCCCTGAACGGCATGATCAGCATGGGGACGGCCGGCGACTGGGCAACCCACGCCATTGAGCACGCCATCAGCGCCATTTACGACATCCCCCACGGCGGCGGCCTGGCCATCGTGTTCCCCCGCTGGATGGAATACGTCGTCGACGACGCCGGAGACAAACTGGCGCAATTGGCTATCCGCGTGTTCGGCGTGGACCCGTCGGGCAAATCGAAGCGGGAAACGGCCCTGGAGGGCGTGCAACGGCTGAAAGATTTCTTCCGGTCCATCGGCGCCCCCTCCTCCCTCGCCGACTACGGCATTGGCGGCGAAAACATTTCGGTCATGGCCGAGAAAGCGGTGACGTTCGGCCCCATCGGCCGCATCCGGAAGCTGGAGAAAGAGGACGTGGAGCGCATTTTGCGGGCCTGCCTGAACTGACCGCACGGGGAGGTGTGCGCGGTGCGATACCGCCATCTTGGCAAGACGGGGCTCCGCGTCAGCGAATTGTGCCTGGGCGCCATGACCTTCGGCATGTTCGCGGACGAAAGGGAAAGCTTCCGCATCATGGACCGCTTCGCGGACGCGGGCGGCAATTTCATCGATACGGCGAATGTCTACTCGCTGGGCGTATCCGAAGAAATCGTCGGCAAATGGCTGAAGGGACGCGACCGTTCCCAGTTCGTCATCGCCACGAAGGTCCGGTTCTTCATGGGCGAAGGTCCCAACGACTTCGGGCTCAGCCGCAAGCACATCCTGGATAGCGTCAAGGCCAGCCTGCGGCGCCTCGGCACCGACTATATCGATCTCTACCAGGTGCACGCGTGGGATCCGAAAACCCCGCTGGAAGAGACGCTGTCCACCCTGAACGACCTGGTGCGCGCCGGATACGTACGCTACATCGGCGCCAGCAACTTCCGGGGCTGGCAGCTGCAGAAAGCGCTCGATCTCAGCCGGCAGCACGGATGGGAAGCCTTCGTCAGCCTGCAGCCGCAGTACAATCTGCTGAGCCGGGCCGTCGAATATGAGCTCGTACCCGTATGCCTGAATGAAGGACTGGGCATCATTCCGTGGAGTCCGCTCCGGGGAGGCTGGCTGAGCGGCAAATACCGCCGCGGCATGACGGCGCCGCCGGAAGGCACGCGGGTGGCGCTGGCGTCGGAAAAGGGATGGTCCGAGTCCTGGGAACGATACAACAACGAATTCACCTGGAACGTGCTGGATGCGTTGTTCGAGGCGGCGAAGGCCGCCGGCAGGACGCCGGCCCAGACCGCCATCAACTGGGTGCTTCACCGTCCCGCCGTCACGGTGCCGATTATCGGAGCCCGCAATCTGGAGCAGCTCGAAGACAACCTCGGCGCCGTCGGCTGGAAGCTGGCGCCGGAACTGGTCGAGCTTCTCGACCGGGCAAGCCGCCTGCCGGTGGTCACCTATCCTTACGACGAAGCCGCCGAGCAACAGCAGCGCAGAGGCCGGGATTACGAGGATTGACGAAAAAGCGGAGACGCAAGGGACGATTGCGGCTCCGCTTTTTTCCGCACACCGGGATGGAGAACCTGCCGGCTTCCCCACCGCGGACATAAACGGCCATGTCCGGCGGACGGGGAGTCGCAGCTGACCCGCCATGAGCGCGACGGCAAACGTCGTCCGCCTCGGGGCAAAGGCGGCGATCCGGCGAATATCGGGGCGAACTTCGCGATCGGCCGGTTGACGCCCCGGGCCGAAATGTCGTCACGGACGTTTTCCGCCTTCCCCCGCTCTTCCAAGGGATGCCCAAGGCGCCCATTTCGCGGCGATCTCCGCCGCTTCCCTTTCCATCCGGTCAAACAATTCCCGCACCGTGAGCAATTCGCGGATGAGCCCGATCCCCTGCCCCGCCCAGCCGTATCCTTCCGTTTCGTCGCCTTCGTGAATGAATCTGCGGTTCCTCTCGCCGGAAATCAGGTCCTTGATGGCCTCGTAACCGCCTCCCGCCGCCTCGGCGTCGAGGATGCGCTGGATGAAGGGCGTGCGCACCGCCCGGGCGGGAATGCCGATCGACCGCTTGACAACCACGGTGTCCGTTTCGGTTCCCTTCAAAATGGCTTCGACGTATTTCGGATGGGCCCGGTTGCATTCTTTCGTGGCGATGAAACGGGTGCCCATCTCGATTCCCTCCGCCCCCAGCGCCAGGGCGGCCATGAGGCCCCGCGCGTCGGTGATGCCGCCCGCGGCGACCACCGGAATCGATACCGATTCGACGACGCGGGGAATGAGCACCATCGTGCCGGTATCGTCCCTGCCGATGTGTCCGCCGCCTTCCTGTCCCACGGCCATGACCGCGTCCGCGCCGAGGGATTCCGCTTTTTGCGCCTGTCTGACGGTGGCCACCAGCACGAGTTTCACCGCGCCCGTGCCTTCCAGCATGCGGATGTACGGTTCCGGATTGCCGCCCGTAAAAGAAAAGACCCTTACCCCTTCTTCCAGGGCGGTTTCCAGCATTTCCGCGATGGGCCTGGGCGTATGGCCGATGGGGAAGTTTACCCCGAAAGGCCTCGATGTCATGCTTTTCGCCTTCCGGATCTCCTCCCTGAGTTCTTCCCGGTCATGAAACGACGCCGTCGAAATTTGGCCCAGTCCGCCCGCTTCTGAAACGGCCGCGGCCAATTCCGCATAGGCGAGATAGGCCAGTCCCCCCTGGATGATCGGCAGCCGGATGTTCAACAGTTCGGTGATCCTCGTTTTCATGCAACCGCCCTCCCTATGTACCGTTCAATCCCTTCCGGCCCGGCCCGAAAAAAAGAAAGGCCCGGGCGACGACCCGGCCCGTGACGGTCAGGCTCGGAGGCATCGGATCTTCCATTTGTCGTCCGATTCCCCATGTACGGCCCGATCCGTTTCATTTCCGTCACTCCCGTTCCTGCCAAGAAGCGAATGCCTGGATGACCGGCGGAATTTTTTTCCGGTGTTCCGGGGTCCCGGTGTATGCGTCAACCCGTATCACGGCAAAACCGGCACCGGCCTCGCCGCGTATCGCCGGTCCGGGCTTTGCGCCTTCAGTACGTCTTGGTCAGGCCGCCGTCCACGATGAGCATCTGGCCGGTCACGTACGACGCGTCGCCGGAAGCCAGAAACAGCGCGGCGCCCGCAAATTCCTCCACCGTTCCCGACCGTCCCATGGGGATGCCGGATTCCGCTTCCACCGCCGCCTCTTCCGGCGTGATGCCCCGTTTTGCCGCCGTGATCCGGTCCAGTTCCCGGATGCGGTCGGTCAGGATGCGTCCCGGCGCCAGGCCGTTCACGAGAATGCCGTAGGGCGCCAGCTCCATCGACAGCGTTTTCGTCAGGCCCGCCACGGCGGCGCGCATCGCATTGGACAGGATGAGGCCGGGAATCGGCTGCTTGATGCTGTACGAAATGATGTTGACGATCCGGCCGCCTCCCCGTTCCTTCATCAGCGGAACAATGCCGCGGGTCATGCGCACGACGCTCATCAGGTTCAGCTCGAACGCTTGCCTCCACGCCTCGTCGTCCAGTTCCAAAAACAATCCCGCGGGAGGTCCACCGGCGTTGTTCACGAGGATGTCCACCGCGCCGTACTTCTGCCGGATCGCGGCGAGCAGCCGGTCCGCGTCCTCCCTGCGGGAGATGTCGGCGGCCAGACAGGCCACCTCCGCCCCGGTTTGTTCGCGAATGTCCTCCGCCGCCCGGCGGATGGCTTCCTCCGAGCGGCTGGCGATGAACAGGCGGGCGCCTTCCCGCGCAAAGCGCAGCGCAATGCCTTTGCCCAGTCCGCGGCTCGCCGCCGTCACCACCGCCGTTTTGCCCTGCAGTTTCACCGCGCACGTCTCCTTTCTTCACGGCAACACCACGATGTTGGAAGCCAAAAGCCGTTCCCTGCCGTCGGAAGGCCGGTTGAGCACCTTGCCGTTGTAATAGAACGTGCTCGAACCCCCTCCGTCCAGATTGTACGCGTCGCGGACTTTAAACTCAAGCAGTTTGTCCTGCGCTTCTTCCAGCGTGACGCCTAGGCTGTAATCCTTCTGCCGTCCGTCGATGACGATGAACAAAAGGTCCCCGTTGGAAAAATGTCCGATCATCGTGCGCGGTTCCCGGCGGTTCGCCCACTTGGAGGGAATCTTCTGCTTCTTGCCGTCCTTGAGCAGGGTCGGCACGAAGGAGGCGCCGTGACGGACGCCCAATTTTTTCAGCTCTTCCTTCGTCTTGATGTTGCCTCCGACAAGCCGTCCCTTGGCGTCGAACCCGATGAAGCTCCAGTCTTCCCCGGGGATGTCGAACGTCTTGATTTCCCCGTCGACGACGGTGATGCCCATCGGATAGAGCAATCCTTTCGCCGTGGCAAAGCCGCCGCCGTTGACGGCCAGCCTGGCGCCGGTGCGCTTGGCCGCCTGGCTGGTCGTTTCACCCTTGCTGCCCACCTTGTCGCCCGCCAGGACCAGGCGAACGGCGCTCGGGTCGTGCAGCTTCACCTTGGCCATGTATCCGCGGTAGCCGGCTTCCTTCAGCGTGAACACCTTGATGGTGGCCCGCTTGCCGAAGGTTTGCCCGATCGGTTCGCCGAGAATGTTGGACAGCACCTGATCCAGCACGTCGCCGGTTTTCCGCCGTTGCTCTTCGCTTTCTTTGATGATTTGCTCCAATGCGGCTTGCTGTTCGGCGGCGCGGTTTTTTTCCGCCTCCGCCAGGGCGATCAGTTCCCCGATGCCGGCCTGGATGTCGTCCAGCCGCGTTTCGGAGGCGATAACGGTTTCGGCCAGCTCCTCGTAAACGAAGCCCGTCTCCTCCAGCAGCCGGGACGCCTCGAGGGCGGAATGCCTGACCGTCCCCGTGTCGAGCAGCATCCCTTCCGCTTCGCCGACCAGCGCCGGAGTCTGCGCGCGGACGACGCCCATCACGAGCAGCACCGCGGCCAGAATGCCGGCGATCCCCAGCTGAAACCTAGTAAACACGGGCGGCTTCCTCCAGTTTCTTGATGGCGCTTTGGAGCTGCTGCAGCTGTTTGCTCAGGTCGCTTACGCGGTTGCTGAGCGCCTGCCTCGTCTCGTCCGTCCGGCCCAGCGCGTCGCCCGCCAGGGACAACTCTTCCTGCACCCTGGCCAGGCCTTCTTCCACGGCGGCAAGGCGTTCCAGAAGTTCGGCCGCGCTTTCCCGCTGATTTTCCAGCTGAACGTGCAGGGAGGCGATGTCGTTTTTCAGCTCTTCCAGGCGGGCTTCGTTCGTCTGCCGGATGTCCTTCAGTTCCTGCCGGATGCCGGTGATGTAGGTTTCGGCCGCCAAATAGCAGCCGAACATCAACGCTCCCCACACGAGGACCGCGCCTGTCCAGGCCAGCCAATTGAGCTTCCCGCGGCGCCTGTTTTTCTCGCGCGCGCGGACACGCTGGCCGCGTTCCGCCAGGACGCCGATTTCGTGCTGAATTTCGCCCGGAGTTTCGATCATGATTCCCGCTTCCTTCCCCGCCCGCCGTACGGAACCGGCGGTGCGACAAATCTCCCATCCACCATAACATAAGACGTGCGGAAAAATCGAATGTTGCGGAAAAATCGCGATCCGGCGCGACGGAAAAAAACGCCGGACCGCCGTTCGGAACGGGCGGTCCGGGCGGACTGCGACGGGCTGTAACCAAAAAATTTTTCCTTGCATTGAAGCAAAGACATCGTTATAATGGGGCTGACAGGTGATAATGATTATCATTGACAAGGAGACGGTCGCCATGAGCGTTCCGGAAATGCTGATTCCCCTGCTTGCCCTTGTCCTGATCGGACTTGGCGCCGCCGTATTGTTCCTGGCCGCCGATCTGGACATGTTCCGCCGCGGTTTGTCCGGCGGGCGCAAACGGACCTCTTCCGCCCGCGCAGGCTTCTTCACCGTCGGCAATGCGGAACTCGAGCTTTCCGGACACCGGGCCGACTGAGCCGATATCATCCGGGAATATAACCGCCGCCAGCCGGCGCCCGCCGGCCGGCGGCGGTTTTTTTCTTCAGGACGGCTGCCGGAGCAGCCTGAGACCGTTCAGGATCACCAGAATCGTGCTGCCTTCGTGCCCCACCACGCCGACCGGCAAGGGGATGCCGACGCCGAAATTGGCGGCGATGAGCATGACGATGACGGCAAGGGCGAACACGATGTTTTGGGCGATCACGCGGCTCGTCCGCTTGCCCAGGGCGATGGCGCCGGGAATCTTGCGCAGGTCGTCCCGCATCAGCACCAGATCGGCCGTCTCCAGGGCCGCGTCGCTGCCGGCGCCGCCCATGGCGATGCCCACCGATGCCGCGGCCAGGGCCGGCGCGTCGTTGACGCCGTCCCCCACCATGACGACGGAACCGTAGGTTTCCTTGAGCTTTTTGATGATTTCCACCTTTTCCTGCGGAAGGAGACCGGCATAGACAAGGTCAATCCCCGCTTCCCGGGCGATGGCTTGCGCCGTCCGCTCCTGGTCTCCCGTCAGCATCGCCGTGCGCACGCCGGCTTCCTTCAGGAGCCGGATTGTCTGGGCCGCCTCCGGACGGATGCGGTCACGGAGCGCGATCACGCCGGCGGCGCCCTCCCCGTCGTGGATGACCGTCACCGTCTTGCCTTCCTGCTGGAGCCGTTCGACGAGCCCCTTAAGCTCTTCCGTCATATGCGCGGCATCCATGTAGGTCGGCTTGCCGATTCTCCACAGCTTGCCGTCCACTTCCGCCTGCACGCCCCAGCCCGTGCGGGACTCGAACGAAGCCGGGCGCACGGGGGCGATGCCCTCCTCCTCCGCCTTCCGCACGATCGCCTTGGCCAGCGGGTGTTCCGAAAGGCTTTCCACGGAAGCCGCCACCCGCAGCACCTCCCTGGCGTCCAGTCCGCGCAGGGGAACGACGTCGGACACTTCGGGCTGCCCCGTCGTCAGCGTGCCCGTCTTGTCAAAGGCCACCACCTTCGTGCGCGCCAGGTTTTCCAGATGGACGCCGCCTTTGAACAGCACGCCCCTTCTGGCGCTGACGGAGATGGCCGACAGGACGGCGGGCATGATGGAGGCCACGAGAGCACAGGGAGAAGCCACCACGAGGAACACCATCGCCTTGTACAACGCATCGGTCCAGGTCCAATCAAAGAAGAGCGGCGGCGCGGCGATGAGCAGCAGCGTCGCCAGCACCACGACGCGCGCGTAAATTTTCTCGAAGCGTTCCATGAACTGCTGCCTGGCCGGCTTTTCCGATTCGGCTTCCTGCACGAGGCGGATGATGCGGGCAAACAGCGTCGATTCGGCGGGCCTGGTCACTTCGATCAGCAGCGCGCCCTGCCCGTTCAGCGTGCCGGCGAACACTTCGTCGCCGGGAGATTTGTCGTCGGGGATCGATTCCCCGGTGATGGCCGACTGATTGACGGACGAATGGCCTTCGCGGACGACGCCGTCGGCGGGAATGCGTTCCCCCGGCTTGACCATGACGATGTCCCCCGGGACCAGCCGCTCGATGGGAACGGTCACCTCCGCTCCGTCCCTGAGCAGCACGGCGGTCTCCGGTTTCATTTCCATCAGGGCGGAAATTTCGCGGCGGCTCTTGTCCATCGTGAAGCTCTCCAAAGCCCCGCTGAGCGCGAAGATGAAGATCAGCACCGCGCCTTCCATCCAATATCCGATACAGGCGGCGCCGATCGCGGCGACGATCATGAGGAAGTTGACGTCGAGGTCGCGCTCGCGGATCAGCGTGTCCAGCCCCTCTTTGGCTTTGGCGAACCCGCCGATGGCATAGGCCGCAATATAGGCGGCAGCGGCCCATGGGGAGGCGGCCTGTTCCAGTCCCCAGGCGATTCCGGTCAGAATGCCGCAGACCAGCACGGCCAGCGCTTCGCCGTATCTCGCCAGCCAGGCGGGCAATTCCCGCTTCCGCTCTTGCTTGAAGACTTGGGCCTGAGCCTCTCCTTTTTCGGTTGTATCGTACATGATCGGCATCGGAGACCACCTTTCGCTTGTCTTTCGCCGTTTTCCAGCCTTCCGTCGGGCCGCCTTCGTCCCTTCCGCGCCCGGGTACCTGAGAATGAGAGCCATTCTTGATCCTCCCGAAACGATTCATGCTGCTTCCGTCCGGGAAGCAGCATGACACGGGAGAGCGCTGCATGGATACAACGGTTTGTGATGAAGGTTTCTTTTTTAGAATTATTATAAATAAGAAAAACCGTTTTGTAAATCCCGAATTGATCCGGCGCTCACAGTTCTTCCAGCAGGTCTCCGGCGGCGAGATGCCGGGCGTTCCTTTTCGCCGCGGCCCGGTCGCCCGCCGCCCCGTGGCGGTATACGCCCAAAGCGGCGGCCTGCGCCGCCGTGAGGCCCTGCGCCAGCAGGGCGCCGATGACACCGGCCAGCACGTCTCCCGCACCGGCGGTGGCCATGGCGGGATTGCCCGTGGGGTTCACGAACGCCTCTCCTCCGGGAAGGGCGATCACGGTGCGGGCCCCCTTGAGCACGACAACAACGTCCCGTTCCATGGCGAAACGCCGGGCAACGCCGATCCGGTCCCGTTGCACCTCGGAGGTGCCGGTGCCGCACAGGCGGGCCATCTCGCCGGGGTGCGGGGTGATCACCGTCGGCGCCTTCCGCTTCGGCCACTGGCCGGCCGCAGCCCCCTCCGCCAGGATGTTGAGCGCGTCCGCGTCCGCCACGAGCGGCAGTTCCGCCCGTTCCATCACGTCCCGGAGCCATGCGAAGTCGCCTTCCCACCGGCCAAATCCCGGTCCGATGACGAGGGCCTGTTTTCCCCGGGCAAGCTCCAGCACCTCCGCCGGATCGACGCCGCTCCAGTCTCCGCTTCCCCCGTCGTCCAGCCGGGCGAGGATGAGTTCCGGCCGTTCCATGAGCAGCGGCGGCACGACGCCCGCCGGCGCCGCCCAGGTGACCAGGCCGCTGCCGGCTCTCAGCGCCGCCGTAGCGGCCAGCAGGCCGGCCCCGCTGTAGGCGCGGCTGCCGGCGGCGACCAGCGCGTGCCCGCAGCTGCCCTTGTGGGCCGCCGGGTCCCGTTCCAACGCCGGATCGACGCCCAGCCGTTCGCGGAACACGTTTTCGCCGAGCTCAAATACAGAAACCCCGAACCGGTCCGCAAGCGCCGCGGGAATGCCGATGTCCCGCACCGCCACTTCCCCGGCATAAGAAAGCCCGGGGTACTGCGCCAATCCCCTTTTTTTGAAGGCGAACGTCACCGTTTTCACCGCGCGCACGCAGGGATCGTGCACCCGGCCCGTGTCGGCGTCGAGGCCGCTCGGGATGTCCACGGCGACCACCGGCTTGCCGCCGGCGTTGATCGCCCGGATCATGTCCGCCAGAACGCCGCGGGGCGCGCCTCCGGCGCCGGTGCCGAGCAAAGCGTCGATGACGCCGTCCCAGTCCCGCCAGTCGACGCATCCCTCCGAATAGGCCATAAGAGGAATCCCCAGCCGGCGGGCGATGTCCCGCTGGACGGCCGCCTCGCCCGTGAGGGTGTCCGGATCCGCCGCGAAGACCACGGCCACCTGAAAGCCGGCGTTCGCCAGATGCCGGGCCGCCACTACGCCGTCGGCGCCGTTGTTGCCCTTGCCGGCCATGACCAGCCAGCGCTTTCCGATCCTCGGGGCCAGCGCCATGACCTCTTCGGCCACCCCGCGTCCAGCGTTTTCCATGAGCACCAGCGAGGGAATGCCGATTTCGTCGATGGCGTGCCGGTCGATGCGCCTCATTTCCTCCGCCGTCAGCAAATGCACCGCTTCCGCCTCCCGCGCGCCGGGCATGACGTAATTCCGCCTTGCCACAATCTTGCTGCATTGATTGTAAGCCCGTCCGAAAAATTTGACAACACGGACGGACCCGAAAAGCGCGGCAACATCAAAGGCGCCCGCTTGGCGCGGACGCCTTGTCATTCCGCCTCGATGGCGACGGCGTGGGCGATGCAGGGAATGCTTTCGCCCTGCTGGTACGAAATCGGCGAAAGCAACGCTCCCGTGGCGACGATGAGCATGCGGCGGATTTCCCCGCGGCGCATCCGTTTCAGCAGATGTCCGTAGGTCACCACCGCGGAACAGCCGCAGCCGCTGGCTCCGGCCTGCACCTTCTGCTTTTCGAAATCGTAGATCAGAAGCCCGCAGTCCGTAAAATGCGTCTGGTCGATCGGGATCCCGTGCCGGCGGAACAGATCCTTCGCCAGGGGATGGCCGACGCCGGACAGGTCGCCCGTGGCGATGACATCGTAATAGCCGGGCTCGATGCGGAAATCCCTCAGGTGCGCCTCGATGGTGTCCACCGCCGCCGGCGCCATGGCCGCCCCCAGGTTGAAGGGGTCCTTGATGCCCATGTCCACCACCCGGCCGATAGTGGCCCGGGTGACCGCCGGCCCTTCGCCCTTGTCCGCCACCACCGCCGCTCCGGCGCCGGTCACCGTGAACTGGGCGGTCGGAGGCTTCTGCGAACCGTATTCGGTGGGGTAGCGGTACTGTTTTTCCGCCGTGGCGTTGTGGCTGCACGTGCCGGCCACCACGTACCGGGCGGCGCCCGAGTCGACCAGCTGGGCGGCCAGGGCCAGGCTTTCCATCGAGGTCGAGCAGGCGCCGAACACCCCGAGATACGGGATCGACAGGCTGCGCGCGGCGAAGCTGTTGCTGATGATCTGGTTGGTCAGGTCGCCGCCGACGTAAAACTGCACCTGATCCTTGGTCAGCCCGGCGTTTTCGATGGCCAGCTTTACCGCTTCCTCGAGGAGGGTGCGTTCGGCTTTTTCCCAGCTTTGCTGCCCGACGGACAAATCTCCGTGGATGATGTCGAAATCGTCCGCGAGGGGGCCCTGCCCTTCAAACGGCCCCACCACCGTCGCCGTTCCGAGCAGCACGGGCTTTCGCTCAAACACCCAGCTTTGATGTCCCTGCAGCATGACGCGTCCACCCGCCTCCCCGAATCAGCCGAAAAGCCAGTGGCAAATGCCGACGACGAAGGCGGTCACCGTGCCGAACACGATGACCGGACCGGCCAGCTTGAACATCTTGCCGCCGATGCCCAGCACGACCCCTTCGCTGCGGTGTTCGATGGCCGCGGAAGCCATGGCGTTGGCGAAGCCCGTCACGGGCACGGCGGAACCGGCTCCCGCCCACTGCGCGAATTTGTCGTATACCCCGAGGCTGGTGAGAATCACGGAAACAAGAATCAACACCGCCACCGTCGGATTGCTCGCCTTTTCCTTGGGGAATCCGCCCCAGTGGATGAACATTTGCTGGATGGCCTGGCCGACAAGGCAGATGGTGCCTCCGCTCACGAACGCCCGCAGGCAGTTTTTCAGAACGGGGCGCCGGGGCTCCCGCTTTTTCGCCAGCTCCTGATACTGCTGCTGAACGGGCGAAAGTTTTTTCTTTTTCGGATCCGCCATCCGCGTTCCCATTCCTTTCCGTGGCTTCACATGGCTTCAGCTGTTCAAAAAGGGTTCGATCTCCTTCAGGATCCGCTCAAGCCGCTCCGCGTTCCGGCGGTACATTACCCTGGCTTCCTCCTGGCGCGTGTTCAGGGCGAAGGATGCGAGTTCGGCCTGGACCTTTTTCAGCTTCGCCAGCAGCATCGCATCCGACGACGGTTCGGGCAGCCTGATCCGGTCGTCGTACAAATCCACCGTCAGCCGGCCGCGGGAATCCACCTGGCCCAAAAACACGTTTTCCAGCGTCACCCCGAGTTTGTCCAGTTCCGTGCGCAGCCATTCCCGGTTCAGTCCGAGGGTGGCCAGCGGTTCGTCCTGGATCTGCCCGTCCATGATCACCGTCTGCGGCTCCTGTTCCGGCGCGGGATGCACGCCGAGATGCGCGGGCGTCAGCGGCTGGTGCTCCTTCCGGAGCAGGACGCTGAGCTTTCCCGAAGGTTCCATGACGGCAAACTCCACATCCGACAGTTTGAAGGCATTTTTGTTCCTCAGCTGCATGAGCAGTTCGTCGGCGGTCAGGCGTTCCTTCCGAAGGTTTTCTTCCAGGATTTTGCCGTCCTTGATCAGCACCCTCGCCTTCCCGTCCACGAAGTCGCGGAATTTTTTGCTTTTGAGCTGGAGGAATTCGATGGCGAGGGAGACCGCGACCCAGACCGCCATGGCGACAAGTCCGAGGTACCAGTTGTCCGCGGGATCCAGGGAAACGAAAGCGGCGAGGGAGCCGATGGTGATCCCGGTGATATACTCGAACACGGAAAGTTCGGTCACCTGACGTTTGCCCAGCAATCGGGTGAGGAAAAACATGGCCGCCACCGCCGTCAGGGTGCGCAGCACGATTTCCAGCCATTGCGGCATGGGCATCCACCACCGGCCTTCAGTTTTTTCCGAAGAATGACATGTGCATTATGCGTCGGGAATCATTGTTTTATGCGGTGCGGTCGGACAAACGGGACATTTGCGGGGAATGAACGGACCGGCCGCCGGACATATTATGCCCCGTACAAGGTTTACGGAGGTGATGGCGATGACCGTGGCCACCCAGATCAAAAGCTGCCTGGCTTCGCTCAAGAGCGCCCAGGCCGATCTCGAGCAGTTCGCCCTGAACACGCAAAACCAGGAAGCCAAAAACGTATTCACCAAGGCGGCCTCCGCCGCCAAGGAAATCATCGCGGATCTCGAGGGCCGGATCTCCCAGATCGAAATGGAAGAACCCCAGTACAAGGGCTTCTGAACTTCCCGTCAGGTCCGCAAGGCATGAGAAAACCCCCGCCGGGCGGAAAGCCGCGCGCTTTCGTCCCGCCGGGGGTGATTTCGTGCCGATATTTATTTAATCCCCTTAATTTTTTTTGTCATAAAAAATATGTTCCGCCGACACGATGGCGCCTCCGCGGATTTCCATCACGCCGAATGAATATTTGGGCGCCCCGCGCCGATCCGTCGGCGAACCCGGATTGAACACCAGGACGCCGTCCAGTGTCTTGCTGACGGGGATATGCGTATGGCCGTAAATGATGGCGTCCAGCTTCTCGCCCTTGAACGCCCGGATCGCGTTGCTCTCCGTATCCGCCCTGCTCCACCCGCCGTGGCCGTGCACGATGCCGATTCGGCATCCGCCCGCCACCACCACCTTGCGCAGCCCGAGGCGCCGGATGATGTCCCTGCCGTCGTTGTTGCCCGCCACGCCTTCCGTCGGCGCGAAAGCGGCGAACCGCTCGTAGACGGACCAGTCCGTCCAGTCCCCGGCGTGCAGGATGCCCTGGCAGTTCCTGAGCTCCTTCACCAGCCGCGGGGGGAGCTCCCCCGCCCTGTACGGCATGTGCGTATCGGACACCACCACGATCCTCACTCCGGCCACCGCCCCGTTTTCCGTGATCCGGCGCATTCCGCGCTTTCCGCTCCATTTTACCACAGGATATGCCGGCCGGAAGCGGGGAGCGACCCCGTAACGCGATCACGCGCGGTTTTCCCGTTTCGGCCAGAGCGCCGCGAACAGCACGGCGGGCAGCATGAACTGGAACACGTATTCCGCAAGCGGCATGGTCAGGTTCATGTTGATCATGTCCACCGCGTTTTCAAAAAACCAGAACGAACAGGCAAAAATGAGCAGCGCCGCCGGAAACACCATGCGCTGTCCGGGCAGCCCGGGCACCAGCCGCTTGCAGCCCAGGCAGATGAGGTACAGGCTGTAGCCGATCTTGCAGATGATCGTCGTCGCCCATATGGCCAGAATCGGCAATTCGAAGCGGTCGAGAAAGTCGGTGATGCGAATATGCCGAACCATTTCATAGAGAGGAAAGGTCATGGCGGACATGACCGGAACGCTGAGCGTCAGCACCGCGAGCATGGAAATGACGAGGAGTCCGGCCGCGGCCAGCCCCAGGGCGTAAAACCCGTCCCGAAAACGAAAAACGCCTTCGGAAACGAGAAAGACGATGCCGACAATATCTCCCAGGTACGCCGTCATCACCCACACGCCGTGCATCACCCCGGTCGCGTCGAACTCCGTCAAAGGCAGGACAAAGGAAAAATCCAGGTCCTTGAACAGGGCGATGAACACCAGGGGGATGATCAAAAAAAGCACCGTACCGTATATTTCCGACGATCTGGCGAGCACCTGGAGCCCCGCGGGACGGACCAGCGTCACCGCCGCCAGGATGTTGACCGCCGCGATGACCCCGACCGGCGTGCGCGTCAGCAGGGTGATATTGACAAAATCGCCGGTCAGCCGCACATCCCTGGCCGCGATCCAGAGGAAATACAGGATGTACAGGGCGACAAGAACCCTGCCCATGACCGGGCTCCGTTCCACAAGGACCTGGAACAGGTCCCGTCCGGGAAAACGCGCCGATACGCGGGACAGCATCCAGAGGGGAACCAGCAGCGCCAAAAAGGCGATGACGTACACCAGCCACAAGTGCTGCCGGGCGAAAGCCGCCATCTGGGCCTGTACGCTCATTGTGGCGTCGGTTAAGGCAAACAGAGCGCCGATCAGTACCAGTTGCCTGCTCGTCAGCTTCGTCACGTCACTAATCCTCTCCCAGGATGCTGTGGTCTCCGAAGGGCAGCCACGGGTCCAGGATCCGGTGCAGTTCGCTTACGGGATGGAATACCGCATGCGATTTTACGTGGTACGCCCAGATGGCAAAGGCGGCCGCGTATACGGCGCAGGCGAACCCGAAATGGCTCCCCTTCTTCCATCGCTTCCGGTCGATCGCAAGCCCGGCGGCAATCGCCAGGAGAAACAGCGCCAGATCCCGCACGATCACCGCAGTTCTTCCTCCCTTTTGCCGAAGGGCGCCCGGTTGTAGCCGAAGTTTTCCACATCCAGCATCGTCACCACTTCCACATCCGCCCGGGAAAATTCTTCCCGCCAGTTTTTCCTCATCCGGTGCCACTCCTGCGGCCTCCGGACATGAATGGCCCGGCCGAACCCGACGGCGTCCGATTTTTTCTCCCGCAGCCAGCGAACCGCCTTCTCGATGCGGTTCCGGACCGCGTCGTTCACCGCCTGCTCGACTTTTTTGATGCCTTCGGGACGATGCATGAAAAAGTTGGAGTTGTTTTCCACCACCGTGCCATACCCGTCGGCGATGATGCGCATCCGGATCCTTTCCCGCTCAAAGATCGGCTGCAGCCTGGCGGCGTAGTGGTGGAAAATGACATTGAGGTTCCCTTCGCCCTCCGGCGCGGGCACCAGGAGCTTGAAGTCTTTGCTTTGACCCGACGCCAGAAGCAGACCATCCCTGAGTTCCCCGTCCGCGATGCCGACCAGCCGGTCGTCCCGGAACACCGCGAGCTTGTCCAGCCGGATGGCTTTGTTCGTGTTGTCCGCGTCGAGGGAGGACATTTCGGCAATGGAAATGCAGGGAAGCATCGGATCCTTTCCCGGATCGTACAGGATGTTGGCCACATCCTTCAGGGTCGGCGGATGCCGTTGGAACAGGGCGGCTTCCTCCCGGATGGCCTCCGCCGGAACCAGTTCCAGCGACGATTCGATGTTGAGCACCCTGTCCGCCCTGCCCTCGGCCACCAGCACCAGGGTGGTCAGCCGGTTGTCCGGGTCCCGGGCCATCGTGTCCAGCAATTTCTGGATCCCGTCCCGCGCCACTTTTTCCCCGATGATGAACACCCGCCGGTGGGAAAGGTTCACAAGGCGCGACATCATTTGCTGTCCCTTGAAAGTGGCGAACTTGGGCGTTTCGGCGACGTCGCTCACCATCAGCCAGTTTTTGCGTCCCGTGGTGCCCCCGCCGCCCCCCTTGGTGCCGCTCATCTGTCCGGGGAGGGCAATCTGCAGGGTGGTGCGGTACATTTCTCCTTCCTTGTCGACCGCCGTCCCCAGCACGATGGCGATATCGTTGATCTCGCGCCGGTCCCAGCAGCCCGCAAGCAGCGGAAACAGCGCCAGCCACAAGGCGGAAACGGCGGCAATTCGTCTGTTCACACCGGTCACCAGCTTTCGTGAACCCCCTGCTTGGTGTTTTGGTCCGTGCGCTTCCGGCGGCTTTGCACATACGTTCCCGGCATGTAGTTCATGCGGGACCAGGGCGTGCGGATGAAAATGTCCTGCTGGTCCCGGCCGCGGAACGGCGCGACGCCGGTCAGGTACGGCACGCCGAAGGAATTCAGGTTGCACATGTGCGCCACCAGCATGATCGTCGCGATGACCAGGCCGTACAGGCCGAAGGCGGCCGCGGCGAAGATCATCACAAACCGCAGGATGCGGATGGTGATGGCCAGGCTGAAACGCGGGATGGTGAACGACGCGATGCCGGTGAGGGACACGATGATGACGACGGGGGCCGACACGATCCCCGCTTCCACCGCCGCCTGGCCGACCACCAGGGCGCCGAGGATGCTGACCGCCTGCCCGACCGTCTTGGGCAGCCGGATGCCGGCTTCCCGCAGCGCTTCAAAGGACACTTCCATGATCAGCATCTCCACCAGGGCCGGAAACGGAATGGCTTCCCGCGCGGCGGCCACGCTGAGCAAGAGCGTGGTCGGCAGCATGTCCGGATGGAAGGTGACGACCGCCACGTAAAGCGCCGGCAGATACAGCGCGATCAGCGCGAAGCCGAAGCGGAGCCAGCGGATCAGGTTGGAAATGTAGAAACGCTCGTAGTAGTCTTCGCTCGCCTGCAGCAGCTGCCAGACGGTGATCGGGCCGATCATCACGAAGGGCGTGCCGTCCACCAGAATGGCGAACCGTCCCTCCAGGAGCTGCCCGGCCACGGTGTCGGGGCGTTCCGTGTATTGCAGCTGGGGAAACGGCGAATTCGGATGGTCTTCGATGAGTTCCTCAATATAGCCGCTTTCCAGCACGCTGTTGATCTCGATGGCCTCGATCCGGCGTTTTGCCTCCTGGACGATCTTCCGGTCGGCGATGCCGTCGATGTAAGCCAGAACGATATCCGTGCGGGTGTACGTTCCCTTGACGAAGCGGACCATTTTCAGGTCGGGGGACTTGATTTTGAAACGCAGTAGCGCGGTGTTGACCCGCAGGTTTTCCGTAAAGCCTTCCCGCGGCCCGCGGATCACCACTTCCGAATTCGGTTCCTGCACGCTGCGCCTTGTTCCGCCTTTGACGTTGAACGCGGCGCCTTCGGCGTACCCGTCCACCAGGAGCAGCACGTTGGCGGACAGGACGGCTTCCACCGCCTGCTCCACGCTGTCGATCCGCCGCATCTGGGACAGCGACACGCCCTGGGACGCGGCGGCGTCCGCGCCCTTCTCCGCCAGGCCGGGATCCACGAAGAAAAGCAGCGGCATCAACATGTGCAGATGGGTTTCCGCCGAGTCCACGATGCCCTCCGTATACACCAGAAGGGCTTCCCGGCCATCCTTGATCCGGAAGCGGCGAAACGCGATGTCCGAACAGTCCTGCAAAATGTGGCCCAGGCGTTCCTCGTTGGCCGCCAGGGACGGCTGCAGCGGTTCTCCTCCGTCCGCGTTCCCGTTCCCGTTTCCCCCGCCGCCTTGGCCGCCGCCGTGACCTTCGTTGTTTTTTCCGGCGGAATCGCCTTTTTTGACGCCGCCTGACCCTCCCCCTCCGCTTCCGCCATAGGGATCGTCCATGGACATGCGGCGATGGCGCCATTTCCGTCTCCAGTCCCTCATGCGCTGCGTCCTCCCGCCGACTTTTGCCGAAAACGGGCGCAAGGCCCGGGTTGCGGTTACATTTTCCCCCGTTTTTCCGCCAAAAATGCAAAAAAACGCCGCATCCGTTCCCGGATGCGGCGTCCCCAAGGCCCGTCAACTCCCCGTTTTGCCGCTTCAAAACTCGAAACTCAAGTAGCTGAGCGTCCCGTAATCGTATTGCCGGAACAACACTTTCGGCTCGCCGTTGCCGCTGCCCAGGGCCAGAAACAGCGGCACGAAATGCTCCGGACGGGGCACCGCCAGGCGCGCATGGGGCGCAAGAGTTTCATATTGGAACAAAGTTTCCAGGTCCCCCCCGGTGATCTTGCCGATCAGCCATTCGTCAAACTCCACGGCCCACCGTTCCGGCTCCCGCTGCCCCCACCGGAGCGCGGAAAGATTGTGCACGGTCGCGCCGCTGCCGATCACGAGCACGTTTTCCCTGCCGAGCTCCCGCAGCGCCTGTCCGATGCGGTACTGATCCGCCGGGGGAAGGAACGGATTCACCGACGCCTGCACCACCGGAATGTCCGCTTCCGGGAAAATGCGGCAAAGGAGCGTCCATGTCCCGTGGTCCAGCCCGCGCGATTCGTCGAGCCGGACCGGGATGTCCGCCGACCGCAGCAATTCTTCCGCCCGCTTCGCGACTCGGGTCGAACCCCTCGCCGGGTAGACGACGCGGTACAGCTCATCGGGAAAGCCGCCGAAATCGTAAATCATGCCGTAAACGTCGTCCGTACAGGTGATCGTCGTCACGTTCCGTTCCCAGTGCGCCGTGAACACCAGCACCGCCCCGGGCCGGCACCTGCGGCCCCATTCGCCGAGAAAACGGGTATAGTCGCTGTCCTCGATGGCAATCATCGGCGAACCGTGGGCAAAAAACGCGGAAGGTACGATCGGAACCCCTCCCATACTTAAAATACGTAAGTAAGTATACTTTTTTTATTCCTCTCTGTCAAGGAAGCCTTCATACCCCGTACCCGATCCGGGCTCTGCACGTCCCGTGCTCCGCGGTCATTCCGGGGCCGCCAGGCGGTTGGTCAGCGCGCCGAGTTTTTCGATCTCGACGGTAACGACGTCGCCGGGCTTCAACCATACCCGCTTTTCCTCCGGATAGCCGAGGATCACCCCTTCCGGCGTGCCGGTCAGGATGACGTCGCCGGGCATGAGGGTCATGTGGCGGGAGATGTAGCTCACCAATTCGTCGCAGGGAAAGATCATGTCCGATGTGTTCGAATGCTGACGCACCTCGCCGTTGACCGAACATTTGAGTTCCAGGCGGTTCGGGTCGCCCGCTTCGTCCGCGGTCACCAGGTAGGGCCCGAGGGGACAGAAGCCGTCGCAGGTCTTTCCGAGAAGCCACTGCGATGTGCGAGTCTGCAGGTCCCGCGCCGACAGGTCGTTGGCCGCGCAATAACCGAACACGTATTCCAGCGCCTTTTCCTTCGGCACATCCTTCGCTTTGCGCCCGATCACCACGGCAAGTTCCACCTCATAATCCACCATCGACGACGCCTTCGGCAGCGGCACGTCCTGGCGGTGCGCGGCCAGCGCGTTGCTGAACTTGCTGAACAGCACCGGGTAAGCCGGGATCGGCGCACCGGTTTCTTCCGCGTGCTTGCGGTAGTTCAGGCCGACGCAGATAATCTTTCCGGGATTGGGCACGCACGGGGCGAAGACGAGGCTGTCCTCGTTCCGCAAAAAGGCGGTTCCGGTTCCCCCCGTTCCGGAAAGCACCCGTTCGGCGTACGCCGCGAGCGTCCGTACCGCTTCGCCGCCTCCCGCGATGGCCTCGTGCACCGTCTTCGGCACCCCGTCCGCCGGTTGCGCCGCCAGCGCGCCCGTCACGTCGAAGACCCCGCCATTCGTTTTCACGCCCAGTTTCTCCTGCCCGTCCTCGACAAAAGCGATCAGTTTCATGAAAAAGTATCCCCTCTCCTGTTGTTCATCGTTAAGCGCATTCATTCCTATGCTACCACTCGACCGTTTTCCGGTTCAATCAAGAGATGCGCTTCCGCGCCGTCCCGGGCCAAATCGAGTAGAAGGGGGCGGCTAGCCCCCGTCCTCTCACACACCACCTGGCATGCGGGTCCGCACCAGGCGGTTCCGAAGAGTTAACGAAATGCCAGGTAACATTCAAGCATGCTGACCAGCCCTTGCGCCTGAAAA